>Ga0134128_10000502_pt1 | contig 54690 bp, 45 predicted proteins | sample KB31754_FD_96462 | JGI IMG/M metagenome (GOLD analysis project Ga0134128, IMG submission 96462) | Terrestrial soil microbial communities with excess Nitrogen fertilizer from Kellogg Biological Station, Michigan, USA - KB3-175-4 | ecosystem: Environmental > Terrestrial > Soil > Unclassified ... | reverse complement strand
GTTGAGCGATGGTTGAACTGGCAGGTGGCCGATGTATAACAACTTCGGCGTTGTGAAGGGCGCAGAGAGGTAGTTGGAGTTCGCCATCCGCGAGAGGAAAAAACACTCAAAAGGCCACAAATACCCGCAGATTCTGCGTTTTCAGCAGAGTTGAGGACAGCCAGTCATTTTTCTGGGAAGGACTTGTGGCGGTGGATACAGTCTGCGGCAAACTCGTCTCAGAGAAGAATTCCCTGGTATCAGGGAATTTTGCAGGGAAATGACCGATCGAGTGCCTCGCGCAGCTGCGGATAACCCTGAGAAATCAGAGAGTTTCGAGAAAACAGAGTGTTCTTCGCAGGGAATTTTAATGGGGAGGATCAGGGAAAGGCTTTAAGATTGCAGCGATAGTGATCCGCGCTGCTTCTCCCGGCGCTTCTCATCTTCCCTGAAGAGACGTTCAATCGGCCCAGCCCATACTCGTACATTACGAGGGACCGAAATGGCTCCAATAGTCTTGGCGATTCGACGGCGTACCTCCTCGATCGGTTCAGAAAACTCTGGAGGACTTGGAAGGGCACCAAGCAATTCGGATTCATCATGTCCCCCATACCAGTAGCGATCGCCCCCGGATATGATGACTTCATCGTCTTGACCGGGCGCTCGCTTCGGCAGTGGCAGTTGAATTGTTGGCTTCGCGGCCTCTTTCTTTGCCCAATAGCCCCGATCGGGTGTTGGGACGATCGCCTTCGCGCATTTCTTTTTTAACGCCACGTCAGAGATGCCATACCTAGACGCCACGGTTGTCATCGGCTCGGCCCAGACGAGGTCGTATAGCTCTTGGCGAGAAAGACGTTTTGTTGCATTCTCCTTCAACGGGTCACCTCTGGAAATCGTTCGTCTATCAAATACAGCGCTAGCCTATGAAGCTTGCTGCAGAGAGGATCTGAATTGAAGTGAACTGGAGAGCATGGAGCGCCACCCGAAGAGCATACATCGCCGAATCTACATTACTCTGGAGCGATGCTGCTCACTGTCTCCACGACACACCAGCCGGCCACGGACCTGGGATACCTGCTCCATAAGAATCCGGCCCGCATACAGACCGAAGAGCTCACTTTCGGCAAGGCTCACGTCTTCTACCCTGATGCGGATGAGAACCTCTGCACCGTCGCCCTGATAGTCGATGTTGACCCCGTCGGCTTGGTGAGAGGCCGCGGACCCGCCGGCGAAGGTGGACAACTCGAGCAGTACGTGAACGACCGCCCCTACGCAGCGAACTCGTTTCTAAGCGTCGCCATGAGTCGCGTCTTCGCGTCGGCCCTCGGCGGCCGCAGCAAGGATCGCCCTGAGTTGGCAGATACTCCGATTCCGCTGCAAGCTCACCTGCCTGTCCTTCGCGCCCGAGGTGGAGAAGACATTGTGCGCCGGCTGTTCGAGCCGCTCGGCTACACCATTGAGGTGCAGAACACCGTTCTCGACGAGCAGTTTCCCGAATGGGGAGCATCACCCTACATCTCGCTGACGCTCCACGCCACCACTAAACTGAAGGACCTGCTTACCCATATCTACGTGCTCGTACCGGTACTCGACAACGACAAGCACTACTTCGTCTCTACCGATGAGATCGAGAAACTGCTTCGCCGCGGCGAAGGCTGGCTGCCGCAGCACCCAGAAAAGGACCTTATCGTTTCGCGCTACCTCAAGCGCCAAGCTGCGCTCACTCGTGTCGCGCTTGAACGTCTCCTCGTCGACGAACCCGAGCGCGAGGAAGCCATACTCGAAGAGCCGCCAACCCAGGAGGAACCCGCAGAGCGCCAACCGAGCGCTCATACTCAGCGCCTTGAGCGCGTTCTCGATCTGCTGCGGCAAACCGGCGCGAAACGCGTACTGGACCTGGGTTGTGGCGAGGGCCGTCTTCTGCGCCTGTTGATCGCCCAGAAGCAGTTCGAGTTCATCACCGGAATGGATGTTTCATGGCGAGCACTCGAGATCGCCCGCGAGCGCATCCGCCTCGACCGCATGAATGAACGCCAGCGCGCCCGTGTTGAGCTGATACAAGGTTCGCTCGTCTATCGCGACGCGCGTCTGCGCGGCTTCGACGCCGCCGCTGTTGTTGAAGTCATCGAGCATCTGGACGCTCCACGTCTCGCAGCCTTCGAGCGCAATCTCTTCGAGTTCGCCCAGCCCACGAACATCGTCCTCACCACTCCGAACGCCGAGTACAACGCAGTCTTTCCCACGCTTCCCGAAGGCCGGTTCCGCCACAGCGACCATCGCTTTGAGTGGACGCGCACCGAGTTCGAGTCCTGGGCGACTGGCGTCGCTGGACGCTTCGGCTACGCCGTCCGCTTGGAGGGCATTGGTCCCGAAGACCCGCAGCACGGCCATCTTTCGCAGATCGCGATCTTCTCGCGTACGGAGAACGCAACCGCATGAAGATTACGATCCCGGAGCTCTCGCTCGTCCTGCTCATCGGCCCCTCTGGTTCTGGCAAGTCCACCTTCGGCCGCAAGCACTTCCTCGCTACGGAAGTCATCTCCTCCGACTTCTGCCGCGGCCTCGTCTCTGATAATGAGAACGATCAGTCTGCTACAGGCGACGCCTTCGATGTCCTGAACTTCATCACGCGCAAGCGGCTCGCGAGTGGGCGCCTCACGGTCGTCGATGCTACGAACGTGCAGCCCGAATCCCGCAAACGGCTCATCGCTCTCGCCCGCGAATTTCACGTTCTGCCGGTGGGCATCGTCTTTGACCTTTCCGAACGCGTCTGCCTGGAACGCAACGCGCTTCGCCCGGACCGCCAATTCGGGCCTCACGTCGTCCGCAACCAAGCCCAGCAGTTGCGTCGGTCGATGCGCGGCCTCGAACGCGAAGGCCTGCGCCACGTCTTCAGGCTTTCCTCACTTGAAGACATCGCCGACGCCACTGTGGAGCGCCAGCCACTCTGGAACAATCGCAAGTTGGAGCACGGCCCGTTCGACATCATCGGCGACGTCCACGGGTGTTTCGACGAACTCGTCGAACTCATGACAAGGCTTGGCTACACCGTCGAAGAGCAAGGTGAGGCGTTCGCTGTCACGGCGCCCCAGGGCCGCACCCTCGGGTTCGTCGGCGACCTCGTCGACCGCGGCCCCGGCGTTGTACGCGTCCTCCGTCTTGTCTCGCAGATGGTGCGCAACGGGCAGGCGTTCTGTGTCCCTGGCAACCACGACATCAAGCTCATGCGCGCACTGCGAGGCAAGGAAGTCAAGCGCACGCACGGGCTTGCCGAAACGATGGAGCAGCTCGAAAACGAGTCCCCCGAATTCCGCACGTCCATCGCGAGCTTCCTGGATGACCTCGTCAGTCATTATGTCTTCGACGACAGCAAGCTCGTGGTCGCGCACGCTGGCCTCAAGGAATCCATGCAGGGCCGCGGCTCCGGTGCTGTCCGCGAATTCGCCCTCTACGGCGACACTACTGGCGAAACCGATGAGTTCGGCCTTCCCGTTCGCTACAACTGGGCCTCCGACTACCGCGGCAAAGCGCTGGTCGTCTATGGCCACACGCCCGTTCCCGAGCCCCTGTGGCTCAACAACACCGTCAACATCGACACCGGCTGCGCCTTCGGCGGCAACCTCACCGCTCTCCGCTATCCCGAGCGTGAGACCATCTCCATCTCCGCCCACCGCACCTACTACGAACCCGCGCGGCCGTTCCTGCCCGAAACTCCACAGCGGCCACTTCAGCAGCAGCATGATGACGTGCTCGACTTGGCCGATGTCACGGGCAAGCGCCTCATCGACACGCGTCTCAAACCGAAGATCACCATCCGCGAAGAGAACGCCATCGCCGCACTCGAGGTGATGAGCCGGTTTGCTGTTGACCCCAAGTGGCTCATCTACCTGCCGCCCACGATGTCTCCCACCGAGACCAGCAAGCGCCAGGACCTTCTCGAACATCCCGATGAAGCCTTCGCCTTCTACCGCGCCGAGGGCATCCCTGCGGTCATCTGCGAACAGAAGCACATGGGCTCCCGTGCAGTCGTCGTCATCTGCAAAGACGAAACCGTCGCGCCCTTGCGCTTCGGCGTCCTTACTCCATCACTTGGCATCGTTTACACTCGCACCGGGCGTCGCTTCTTTAAAGACGAGGCCCTCGAGCAACAGTTCCTCACACGCCTTCAGCAGGCTGCCGAGCGCTCAGGCTTCTGGGCAGAGCTCAACACCGACTGGATGTGCCTCGACTGCGAACTCATGCCTTGGTCGGCCAAAGCGCAAGAGTTGCTCCGCGACCAGTACGCTCCTGTCGGAAGCGCCGGTCGCCACGCCCTCGCCGCCGAAGGGGACGTGATCGCTCGCGCGATGCAGCGCGTGACCGGCCTTCAAGAGCTTGCCGGTCACACAAACGCTCGCCTGCGCGCCGTCGACGGCTACATTCGCGAGTATCGCCAGTACTGCTGGCCGGTCAACTCGCTAGCCGACCTCAAGCTCGCCCCCTTCCACGTGCTGGCCACCGAAGGCGCCGTACACACCAACAAGCCGCACACCTGGCACGTGGAAACGCTCGCGCGCCTCTGCATCGAAGACGACCTGCTGCTCCGAACGCCCTTCCAAGTCGTCCATCTCGACGATCCTGAAAGCTGCGCCGCGGCAGTGAACTGGTGGACTGAGCTCACTTCGCAAGGTCGGGAAGGGATGGTTGTCAAGCCGCTGGAGTTCATCGCCAGCGGTCGCCGCGGCGTCACGCAGCCGGGCATCAAGTGCCGTGGCCCCGAATACCTCCGCATCATCTACGGCCCCGAGTATCTGCTGCCCGAAAACCTCGAGCGGCTGCGTTCCAGAAACGTCGGCGCAAAGCGATCGCTGGCAAGCCGTGAGTTTGCGTTGGGCGTAGAAGCCTTGGAGCGTTTCGTCCGAAAGGAACCCTTGCGGCTTACTCACGAGTGCGTCTTCGGCGTTCTCGCCTTGGAGAGCGAACCTGTTGACCCACGGCTATGACGATTCATACGGTGCTGCTGGCGATCGGAGCTGCGCAATGCACGAGGTGCTACCGCGGGGCGTCGACTCTTGCCAACGGCTAAGAGTGGGCACGACGGAGATCAATCAAAAGTCGCGTTAAGCGTCGAGAGCACAACGGAAGCTCATATGAGACGTGGAACTGTCGGGCGTGTTTGAGCTTCTGGCAGCGACCCGATAACGATTGCAGTAGGACTTATGGCAGAGAAATGACCCGCCCTTCATGACCTTTGCGTCGCCACTGGGTGGGCCCTGTGGATTTGTTCTGGGACCAGTGGCATGAAATGTTGAACTAAACCAATCTGCACACCACTCCCAGGTATTGCCGGTGACGGAGTAGAGTCCAAATCCGTTCGGGGGAAAAGCGTCCACCGGGCAGGTACCAGCGAAACCATCCTCTCCGGTGTCATGTCGTGGGAATTCGCCTTGCCAAATGTTACACAAGTGTTTCCCGTCGACTCTGAGCTTATCGCCCCATGGATAGACTTTTTGCACGAGACCACCTCGCGAGGCGTACTCCCACTCTGCCTCAGTGGGTAGGCGCTGACCGGACCACTCACAAAAGCGAGCGGCATCGTTCCAGGAGACATGAACAACTGGGTGGTCTATTCTGCCCGCGAGATCTGACCCCGGGCCCTCAGGAGCCCGCCAGTTCGCGTTGAGCACTTTGCACCACCATGGAGCCGCCGCAACCGTATCGGCAACTAGATGATGGAACCGATCCTTCGGAAGGTGAGCCCAAAACACGAAGGACCAACCGAACCGCTCTGCTTCCGTTACATACCTGGTTTCATCCACAAACATCGCAAACAATTCGTTCGTGACGGGTGCCTTGTCCATCCAAAACGGGTCAATTCTGATCTCTCTAACGGGACCCTCGCCGTCTTCAGCGAATGCTTCCGCATGGTCTGTGCCCATTAGGAACATGCCCCCTTCTAGACGGATCATGCGATGTCTTGGATCGACTTGACAGAGACCTCCAAGCGCTTGCCTTTTAGGCGCCGTCCGAACTTCAGCAGCAGGAGCACAACATGCCTTCTTTGCTTCCCGGGATTCGATGGCTTCAAAACCATCGCTTTTGGGACGACCAGTGCAACTCATGAATTCCGCCATCAACAAGACAAGACTACTAGCCCGTGTACTGGAGCGCTATAAGACTGCAAGACTCGGTTTGAATATCCTAGGCAACAGCAGGCCGTTAGAAGAACGAGAAGTGCAACACACATATACCGTAGTGCTTGACCTGCGCCCTGCCATTCTCCAGCGCGCACCGCAAGAAGATTGCTAAGGATGAGAGCGAGTCCTAGAAGCAGGGGCCAGCCAACTACCGGTCCAAGCCTCCCCATCATCGCTGCGCCATAACCGTATGTGGCGAGGGCAGCGAACCATAGGGCGCCTGACCCCAATGCCCATTTCCAGCCGCTCCAGGCTCCTGAGACTGTCAGCGTGCATGTAGTACCGTTTCTTAGCAGCAGTACCACAGCGTAGGCCGCATTCATTACAAACGCTCCGATCAACACGACGACCCACGCGGCCAGATTCGCGTTCTGGTGCGAAACCCCGCGTGCTGCGACTAGGGCCGCAATCGGCTGGGCGGAGGCAAACCCCACGTTGAGTAGAGCGGAAAGTAACCCGCAGAGGATCGCCATCGAGAGGCCGGCCATGAAACTGTCCGCTCCAGACTCACTCCTGCCCTGATGAAGAAGACGATCGCGACGCACGCCCGCCCAAGCTGATAACGCAACGCCAGCAAACATTATGAGGTTTCCGACGACCACCCACCCAATCGCCGTGTGCGAGAGGTTCTGCTGCCCCATCAACGGAACGAACGACCCAACTGAGGCAGCGAGGCCCATCACGATGCCGTAGGTAAGAGCAACGCCAATCCTCTCGACGCACTTTCCAAAGAGAATTCCGCCGATACCCCATAGAAAGCCAAATCCAGCCGATTTGAGCAACACAGGGGTTGGTGCGTATGCCAGTAACCGGAAGACATGAGGCACGAGCAAGAGCGCACAGGCAATCGGGAGCAGGAGCATCGCCATTACTGTATAGACAAGCCACCAAGCCTCCCAAGCAAGCGGCTGTATGTATTTCATGCCAAGTCCGAACGTTCCCTGAAAGCAACTGGCCAGCGCAACTACCGCGAAAGCTGGCAGAAGATCGTGCATAGATCAAACTCCTGGTATATCCAATGGGCTGCGATCATAACCAAAAGGCGCAGTAATGCGCAAGGGGCAGCGTCCAGGTTCATGCGGGCATTCTGCTAAATTTGTTTACTTAGGATTTTCTTTTGTTGACAGAGCCGGAAGCGGAGTGGTGTACTGCAAGCGCATTGGTATATCCAATAAGGAAAGGAAATTTTTAACTCGGAGTGGTGCTGGCTTCTCCATGGCGGCTTCTGAATCGCTGTCCTGGTGCCGCTACGCAGCGTGACGCAGCGTACTCCGGGAATGGACACGGACCTTATGAGAATCGCGAGTATCGAGTCATTTGTTCTCCGCACAAAGTTGGATCGGCCCTTTCGATTTTCGCAGTGGTCTTACTCTGTTCGCGCCACAACTCTCGTATGCGTCAGGACAGTGGATGGATGTGAAGGATGGGGCGAAGCTTACGGTCCACCGGAAGTGGCAAAGGCGGCGATCGATACCTTCTTCACCCCTTTGTTGCTCGGCCGGGATATTCGTGAAAGGGAATCGCTCTGGCATCTTATGTTCGCTCGGAGTGTTGACTACGGTCAAAAAGGCATCATGATCGCGGCCATTAGCGCAATCGACATTGCACTCTGGGATATCGCGGCTAGAGCCGCCGAACTGCCGCTATACCGTTTTCTCGGCGCGGCCGAGCAAACTAGCATCCCATGCTACGCAACGGGCTTCTACTTCACTTCTGAGAAGGTCGATGAAATTGCGAAATCGTTTGCCGATGAAGCGGCGTGCTTAGTGGATCGCGGCTTTCGTGCAGTGAAGCTAAAGATTGGACTGGGAGTCGAAAATGATCTGCGCTTGATCAAAGCGGTTCGCGATGCCGTACCCAAGAGTACCCGTGTCATGATGGACGCGAATCACGCGTACAATTCCACGACCGCAATCCACGTGGGGCGACGAGCTGAGGAACACGACATCAGTTGGTTCGAAGAACCGGTGTCCCCACTGGATGTGGAGGGCTATCGCGCCGTTCGCCGCGAGATTTCCATACCCGTGGCCGGGGGCGAGTGTGAGTACACTCGTTTCGGATTTGCTTCTCTGTTTCAAGCCCAATGCCTCGACTTTGCACAACCCGACCTGTGCGCGTGCGGCGGCATAACCGAAGCACTAAAGATCGCAACCCTTGCGTCTCTCCGCTCTGTTCACGTCACCCCGCACGCATGGGGTACCTCGATTGGACAGGCCGCCGCCCTGCACTTTTACGCAGCGCAGATCAACAATCCGGCGACACTTGTTCCCGAAGAAAAATGGATCGAATGTGACCAGTCGGAAAACAGATTGAGAGATGAGATCGTTCGTGATCCCATTCGGCTAGAGAATGGTTGTTGGGTGCTTCCGCAGACTCCTGGGCTAGGGGTCGAAGTAGAGAGGTCTCGTTTCGCAAAGTTCACTGACCGAGCATCCGGAAACGGAACAGAAACACGGAAAATCTATACAAATTCGGTCAGCTGAAGGTCGGTTCCTATGAAGCGTCGAGTCACGAGGAATGCCCTATGCATCCTTAATGGAGGAGCCAATTTCCTCGTTGCGTTTGCTACGGCCTCTTTGTCGCTTGAGGATTCCGGTGAAGCCGCAAATCGACCCCAGGTAAATGTCAAACTCAAAGATTATTCCGAATTTTGGGCGAGTTTGCGGCATTAAAGAGGCATTACCTTGGGCTCCAATGAGAGTCGAATTCTTCCCTTGACAGTCCCGATACAACCAGAGTAGCGTTCTGCAAATGCGCAATGGACTAGCCAATCAAAGTGGAGCAAGCGGCGAGGTGATTCGGTTAGATGAGACGTCAATTCTAGAGCAGGAGTTTGTGATAATGAGGTCGAAAACTGTGACTGGACGCTGCTTCCGATTGGTATTCGCTATGCTGGTCTTGGTGGCGTGGACGTCATCATGGGGCCAGTCAACTACCGGTTCAATTTTCGGAACTGTAGTTGACAACTCTGGCGCCCTTATTCCGCATGCCCAAGTCACTGTAGTTAATAGTGCAACCGGCGAGAGTGCTACTAGGTTCTCAAGCAACTCGGGCGATTACCATTTCCCGGTGCTTAATCCAGGCCCCTACAGGGTAACCGCCAACGCCCAAGGGTTCACCACAGTTACACAGAGTGGCTTGGCGCTTTCGGCGAACCAGAATATTCAAGCCAACTTCAAACTGCCGTTGGGTGAAACAAGCTCCGTAATCACCGTGGAATCAACCGGCACACTAGTCGAGACCGTCGAATCGCAACTTGCACAGACGGTCGATCAGCAGCGCATTGTTGACCTGCCGTTGCTTGGACGTAACGCGTACGATCTCGTACAACTTGTCCCTGGCATCACTGCTTATGCTCCAAGTGCGCAGATCGGAGACACATCTGGCACGCAGTTTTCGACGAACGGGCTACGTGCTACCTTCAACTCCTTTTACCTGGACGGTGCGTATAACACGGAGTTCTACCGCGGAGGTGGCAATGTTGCTCCGGCGCCGGATGCGCTAGGGGAATTCCGAATCATCACAAGCAATTTCGACGCCGAATTTGGACGGTATCCTGGAGCAATCGTAAACACGATCACGCGTTCAGGGAGTGATACTTTCCATGGGGTCGTATACGATTATCTTCGAAACAACGCTTTCAATGCGAAGAGCTATTTCGACTCCTCAGTAGCGAAGCTAACCTATAACGTATTTGGCGGCAGTTTTGGCGGCCCCGTTCTTCGGAAAAAGCTCTTCTTTTATGGCTCTTATCAGGGAACGCGGATTGCACAGGATCTAATCATCCCTCAAGGAAGCTATGTGGTTCCCACGGATGCTGAACGCACCGGAGACTTTTCCGCGAGCGCGAAGAAGCCTCCCTTATCTCTTTGCCCGAACTACAAGTGCCAAGTGGACCCTGTAGCAGCCAAGTTGCTTAGCGGTTTTGTCCCGCATGGTGTTAGCGGTGGAAGTGTGGGCCCAGAGCAGCGCGCACCGAACCCAGTTGTCGCCGACCAGGGGACAGGGCGGCTCGATTACCAAGTGAATCAGGCCCATCATCTCCAGTTCACGATCTTTGAGTCACGTGGCACCAGCTATAATCGCACGATCAACGCGAACGTACTACTGGCTTATGCGGGCCTTCTGAACCGGTCTAGTCAAACCAATTACGTTCTATCTGATATCTGGACAATGAGCCCGCACGTCGTGAACACGGCTACCGGTTTCTACACTCTCAACCAAGTGGCAACTTCCAACATTTTTCCAACCGGACTAGCCGACCTCGGCTTCACAATACCGGAAGGCGGCGCTGTGCCGTCTCAGCCGCAAGTAGCCGTGACGGGCTATTTCACGGCTGGCGGCTCGGGCGTAAACAATCAACCGCAACTTACTGCGGGCTTGGAAGACACCGTGCATTGGTCACATGGGCGCCATGAGATCAAATTCGGTGGATCCGAATTATTCAACCATTACCGTGAAAATGGCAGCTTCACGAGTTCGGGAAAATTGACGTTCAATGGCAATGCCGTGGTCGGAGGCGTGAAGACCTCGTCGGCGCTAGTGGATTTCATCGTGGGACATGCACAAAGCTTCGCACAGAACAACGGAGCGTGGCATCGTTCGCACGCCTTTGATCCGTCACTGTTTGTTCAGGACAACTATCGCGTGACACAAAGACTGACGGCAAATCTCGGTTTACGCTGGGAAGCCTACTATCCGTTTTCCGGCGAGCATGATTACAGCACCTTTATTCCTGGATTCCGCTCCACCCGATTTCCAACGGCTCCGCTAGGGCTTGCCTTTGAAGGGGATCCCGGCATACCCGAGGGCATCATGAACGTGTCGCTATTGAAGTTTGCGCCGCGTGTCGGTTTCGCCTTTGACGTATTTGGTAACGGACAGACGTCGCTCCGTGGAGGATATGGCATCGCCTACGCTTTCAATGCCGAAGGAACAGAAGCGCCGGCGCAGCAGCCATTTCTTTTTGCCATCACCGTCAACAACACGACAAACTCGGCCAATCCCTATGCGAACCAGCCGACGTTTCCGGGTGGCAGTCCATTTCCTTATAACGTAGATCCGCAGCATGCGACATTCAATACCAACGCAACGTTCTCTGCTCATCCGGTCTACTCCAGCGTTCCATATGTGTCTCAGTACAACCTGACGTTGGAGCAGCAGTTTGGGCCGGATTGGGCGACACGCATTTCTTATGTCGGCAATGTGGGACGGCATTTCAATGTCGTTCGTGATGAGAACGCGCCGATCGACAGCCCAGCAGCCACAGCAGCAAATGCCCCAACGCGTCGGCCCTATTATTCTCAAGGTTATACGGCGTCGATTGGGATCGTGGACAGTTCAGGAAACTCAACGTACAACTCGCTGCAGGCTTCGGTGACGCGGAGATTGCGAAAGGGCTTCTCGCTCCAGGCTTTCTATGTCTGGTCACGTACTCTAGATGACGTTTCACTAGATCCGCAGGGCTCCGCCGCCTTCCCGCTAGCCGATCAGTACAACATCAGCCTTGACCGAGGACTTTCCACGATCCATGTCGGAAATCAGTTTGTTGCCTCCTTTATTTACCAACTCCCGGCTGTAAATCGGTTCGGCTTGTTCGGGAAGGAGGTCCTCAGCGGTTGGCAAATTAACGGGATTCAGACATTAGAGACCGGCAGTCCGTTCAACATTGTCTCAAATACCGACACAAATTTCGATCTGCTCACGACCGGCGACCGCCCGAATGTATTGTTTGATCCTCGCCTTCCAGGCCAATCCAAGTTCGCGAAGATCCATTCATTTTTCAATACGAAGGCCTACGTTGTACCGCAGCCCGGCCAGCTATATGGAAACAGTCCAAGAAATCCCTTGGTCGGTCCGGGTACCGTCCGCGCGGATCTTTCGGCGTTCAAGACCTTTCCGCTAAAGGAGAACCTGAGTCTTCTGTACCGAGTAGAGGCGTTCAATGCGTTCAACAATACCAATCTTAACAACCCCGTTGGCACTCTGACTGCCACGAACTTTGGTGCGATTACGGGCGCTACTTCGGGCCGGATCCTCCAAATGGCTGTGAAGCTGAACTTCTAACAGCGCTTCAATAGGGCAGGCTAATGAAGATAGAAAATCGCCGAACCATATTAAGGTACATGGCAGCGGCAGTAGGTACTGCCACTGTGACCAACTTTCGTGGCTTGGAGATGTTTGCACAGGAAGCAGAGCCGGGCCCAAATAAACCGAACATCGTTTGCTTAATTGGGGAAGGCTTGCGTTCGGACGAGTTCTCCATGGACGGGAATCAGATTCTCCATACGCCGAATATGGATCGAATAGGACTCGAGGGCTGCACTTTTCAGAATGCCTTCGTGGTAAACGCCCTTTGTTTGCCATCGCGAGCAACAATGCTCACGGGGCTATATTCCCATACGACGGGGGCTGTTTCTAATGTTGAAGGCAAAATTCCAGACCGATTTCATCTCGTTTCGGATCTTCTACATGACGGCGGTTATGAAACCGCGTTTATCGGGAAGTCACACATCGAAGGCGCTCTGCTTAACCATTATTGGGACTACTACTTCGGCTTTGAGGGGCAGGCTGACTATTACCGCCCTGTGATCACAGAGGGAGTACGGGGAAAATATGGAAAAAGGCAGCAATATGACGGAGAGTATGTAGACACGCTGCTTACACGTAAAGCAGTCGAGTGGATAAAGCAGCCCCGCGATAAGCCTTTCGTGTTGTTTTTGTGCTTTTATGCACCTCACGCCCCATTCTATAGACCAAAGGACATGGTCAACGATCTCAATGGAATAGCGATACCGGTGCCCCCAACGTTTAACGAAGACAAGAACGATTATGCAGGCAAGCCAAGAGCAGTAGCGCATGCCGATAACCAAATCGGGAGCGCCGAGGTTAATACCGACGATCCTCGATCCCTTGAAGAGCTTGTCAAGGATCACTACGTCGGTGTCCAAGATAATGACCGCAATGTTGGCGCGGTCCTCGTAGAGTTGGAGCGGCAAGCCATCCTTGACCGGACGGCAGTGGTACTGAGTTCGGATCACGGGTTTTTTCTTGGCGAACATCACTTTTATGACAAACGCCTTATGTATGAACCGTCGATCCGTGTCCCCATGATGATTCGCTATCCAAAGCGGATCCAAGCTGGCGCTAATGTTGAAGAAATGGTCCTCAATTTGGACATAGCGCCGACACTTCTGGATTTAGCCGGCTTCTCTATTCCTCCGGAGATGCAGGGAAAGAGCATTATGCCCCTTGCGGAGGGGAAGCACATTGCGAATTGGCGCAAAGATTGGCTCTACGAATATTACGAATATCCAGGATTCGAAAATGTTCGGCCGTGTCGAGGCGTTCGAACTGAACGCTACAAGCTAATCGATTACTTTCTAGATCCGGAAGAGTTCGAGCTATATGACCTTAAAAGCGATCCCAATGAGAAGACGAATCTTTATGGAAAACGCGGTTATGAAGAGCTGACCGCACATCTGAAAGACCGGCTGGCGGCTCTTCGGAAGGAGACCAAGGATATGTTCGAATACAAGCCAACCGGTCTGCCATTGCATGGACCACGCCCCCAACTGTCGAGAGGCAATTCAACGGTTTCTTAGCAGCAAGCTAGTCGGCGAGCACAATTTGGGTATCGGTCGACCGCGTGTCAACTCTGGAGACCAAAGCCCGACGATAGCTTAGCCGCGCTTATTTCCTTCCATCCGCCAGACCCGGTGCTATTGGTTATGCCTCCGGAGTCCCAAGAGCGGGGAATTCTGAGTCCTTTGAAAACGGCAGACTGTTCCACAGTTCTCGCTGTAAGGTCCTTTCGAATTACTTTGCCGCAGTCACATCCGCGAGATCTCATCCCGAGTCTCATGGCCACTCGGTGTTGTTAGAGTGATGGCGAGGGAGTCAAGCAGCTCGGTTTGGCATGTAGGCGAATCCCCACCAGAGTGCTCTGCACTTTCCAGCGTCTTCTTTAGAATAAAACAACCGCGAGTCGGGTCGCGAGCCGAGGACTTTGCGTGGAACAGTTCTGCAATAGGTCAGCATTCCGAAGGAACTGGCGCGACCGGGAAACGAAGGCACCCGACTGCAAAAGCCGCCACATACACATAACAGATCGCAGAGACCCAAAAGGAGTGATGAACTCCAATGTGATCGGCGAGCATACCCTGCAACTCCGGGATGACTGCGCCACCGACGATAGCCGCGATCAGGATTCCAGAGCCTTCGCCGGTTCGCTCTCCCAATCCCTCAATCCCTCCCGTGAAAATACAGGGGAACATGACTGAGTTGGCCAAGCCCACCAAGAGAATACTGACAGCGGCAACAATTCCAAGGAAGCTGATCGACACTATCACCAAGAAGAGTGCCAGCACGGCAGCGCCAAATAAAACCTTCCAGGGTTTGATCACTCGGAGTAGCCCAGATCCCAAGAATCTCCCTATCATTGCGCCGCCCCAATAGAACGAAACATAACCTGCCGCAACCTTTTCGGAGACGTGACCGATAGCCGGTAGTGAAATGTAGTTCACGAGAAAGCTGCCAATAGCCACTTCTGCACCGACATAAAGAAAGATTCCCAGCGCCGCAAGGCTTAGGCGTTGCCGGCGGAAGAGAGACCAGAATGTTTTGTGTCGCATCTGTTCTCCATTGACGAGGGAGGGAAGATGCGAGAACGCGAGTATTCCGGCAAGCAGAAAAAGAATTGAGGCAAATCCTAGGTAGGGAAGCTTGACGGTCGCCGCCTGTTGGATGCGATATGCAGCCAAAGCTGCCCCTTGAGGGGGAGGCTGGACTATAGGAGCAGAATGCGCGGACAGGATCAGCTTGCTTCCAATAAGGGGAGCCAATGCAGTACCAAGGGAATTGAATCCTTGGGCGAGGTTAAGGCGGCTTGAGGCAGTAGGTGCGGGACCTAGGGCGGTCACGTACGGATTGGCAGAAACCTGGAGGGCAGTCATACCAGCTGCGAGCACGATAAGCGCGAGTAGGAACACCGGGAACGACGGCACACTGGCTGCCGGCAGAAACAACAGTCCTCCTAAGCCCATCGTGCAAAGCCCGGCTATCATCGTGCGTTTGTAGCCGATCTTCTCGACCAGCTTTCCGTATGGCACCGAGAAGATGAAATACGAGGAAAAAAAGCTGAACTGCACCAACATTACCTCGCCATAGTTGAGCGTAAAGATATGGCGTAGGTGCGGGATCAAGATGTCATTGAGGACAGTAAGAAACCCCCACATGAAGAAGAGCGTAGTCACCAGCGTCATGGCACGGATGTCTGTTCGCGGAGCGCTATTCGTTATTGCGGCTTGAGTCGCATTCGAACTGGAGCTGATGACGGTCAACCGATCCTCCGTGTGATGAGACGACTTTATGCCGCCGCCGGAAGTGCTCTGGCGACTTAATGAAAATAGCGGGTGTCGGCTTGAGCCCTAGCAAGTCCGAAGCTTCTTAGTCGCTGGCAAATCCCGCATCTGCGCAAGAATGACATGAGTCATTTAGCCTGTGCAGCGATAACAGGATTGGATCCCTTCTTCTTGGGTCCGTTACCCTTGGGCCTCGTGGCCTCCACCATGGTCAGGCCCGTAACGTAGTCCAACTCGCGTGGCAGATAGCCGTCATTCTCGCGCTGGCGCGTCATTCCAGCATTTTCCCAGCTCTGAGGAAAGTCGGACCGCCAGGCGCGCCTGCCCCAGTAATAGCCGCGAAGGGGGTCTCGCGAACTGTCCATCCAAGCTAGCAGTCGGTTGTGCAGGTCGTTGCGAATGTTCGCGTGGTCTGCAGAGTTGATGAGGTTGTTCAACTCTCCTGGATCTGTCTGAAGATCGTACAGTTCATCTGTGACCATGAGATTGATGGCAAGTTTGTATCGTCCATCGCAGATACAGCGGATAGGCTGAAATGCGCCGAAGCCGTCGTGGTCGACCTCGTACCGCCCCCATTCGATGAACACTTCTTTCCGTGCAGTTGCGGTTGGGTCATTGAAGAGCGGAAGCAAGCTGATGCCCTCCAGAGTCCGAGGAACTTCAAATCCAAAAAATTCCATCAGTGTGCCATCAAGATCAATGTGAGAGACAAGGCTCGAAGAGGTGACATTCGCCGGCGCGTGCCCGTTCCACTTCACAAGGAAAGGCACACGAACAATTTCTTCGTACATGGCCGGACCTTTGTCCTGGAGGCGATGAGAATCAAGAAAGACCCCGTGATCCGACGTGTAAATGATGAGTGCATTCGGCGCGCTTTTTTCGATTTCATCCAGTACACGGCCAATCTCATTGTCAATAAACGTATGCGCTCCGAAGTACTCATCGTGCCTGAAGGGAGGTAGTGCTTTTCCCAGCCGTTCGCCCGCCCAGATCCGCTGCTCTACTGGTTTGTTGGTCAATGGATCATCGAGGTTCGCGCTGCGCGGGAAGGCGAAGTCCTTATACATCTCTGTATATTCGACCGGGCACAGTGAGGGATGATGAGGCTCATCATAGGCAACGACCAGCAGGAAGTCCTCCTTACTGTGTCGGCCAAGAAAATCCACGGCGCGATTTGTCACGCGGTGCCCGTAACACATGTCCGCTGTCCACGATTTGTCCCGCCCCGTGGCAGGGTTGCGGGAACGGATGCGGTCCTGCGGGGACAGCTCACTGAGATAGGTCCGCATGTCGTACCAGTAAGCGGGATCCCATCCCGGAGCAGGAATTCCGGTATCGAAGTAATCCGTGCCGGAAAGGTGCCACTTGCCCATGAAGGCGCAGTGAATGCCGCGGTCATTGAGGCGTTGACCAATTGTGTGGACGGTGTCGCCCAGTGGCATGCTATTACCCATCACGCCATTGGTGTGAGGAAACAAGCCGGTCCAGATGGCCGCCCGGGCAGGGGCGCAGACCGGTTGGCAGTTATAGGCGCGGTCAAAGCGAATGCCCTGCTGCGCGAGACGATCGAGATTGGGAGTCTTAAGTCCTGTCTGCCGGTAGCAGTTGAGCATGTCATAACGGACAGACTCTCCCAGGATGACAACCACTTGCCGCGGCTCGCCGGTCGCAGGAACTTTGGATTGCCAGAGTCGTTCGCGTGGCGGCACCTTGGTCTCTTGTTGGGGCGCTCCGCTTTGAGCGTTCGCGAGAGGTGCGGCTGCGCAACTTACCGCCGAAGCAATCCCAGCTGATTTCAGAAACTCCCTGCGGTTCATATTTCGCTTATCTTCCCCACTCGCCATGATGTGATTACGTAATGCGCTGCACACTTTCACGGATCCTCTCCGAGTGGCAGCGCTCCGAACTTGGATAATCCAATTTGGACAGCTAGTACAGCATCGACCATAGAATCATGTCAAGTAAATCGTGACAGAACGTTGGTATTCCAAGGAACAAGCATGGTAATGACAACCCGAATCTTGCCTTGACAGCCAAAGCGTCAGTTGAATAGCATCGACCACCAGTGGCTAGTCCAATGAAATGCGGGAAGGCCGCTCAAAGCGGTAATCTGCTTTCAGTCGCGGCAATGGTGGGTTTGCTGTTCTGATCGCCTTCTCGTTGTTTCTATTTCGAGTTATTTGCAGGGATGAGAGTGGTGCGGAATGCAATTTGGTTACAAGAAGCTTTACATCAACGGGATACTGCGGGACGCGAGCGATGGGGGAACCTGCCAGCAAACATGTCCAGCAACCGAGGAGTCCGTGGCAGACCTGGCGTGGGGAACAGCGGCAGACGCGGATGACGCTCTGAAAGCTTCGCAAGAGGCATTTCCTGCATGGTCGGCGATGCCGCTTAACCAGCGTGCCGATTGGATGAGGCGATTGCGCCACGCAATCGTTTGCAAGGAAGAGTATCTCCGTCTCTGCGTGATGCATGAGATGGGCAAGCCCTGGGCGGCGACAGCGGAAGACTACCAAACGCTCGTCAAAGCGCTCGACTGGTATCCAGAAGCAATGCAACGCCTAGAGGTGCGAACAATTCCGGATGAAGACGATGGCTTTACTCACCGGATCGTTTCCAAGCCAATAGGGGTAGCGGTCGCGATTCTCGCGTGGAATTTTCCCCTCCTTAATCTCGCATTTAAGCTGGGGCCGGCGCTGGCATCAGGTTGCACAATTGTCATCAAACCGTCCGAGAAGTCAGCGCTTTCTGCCTATGCGGTCGGCGAAATCGCCGCGGAAATCAATTTTCCACGCGGTGTTATCAACATTCTTTGTGGTCCGGTGGATGATGTAGGAAAGACGCTCTCTTCCAGTCGGATTCCGCGACTGCTCACAATGATTGGGTCTTCCGCCGCAGGCCGTAAGCTGATCGCGCAGGGCTCCACATCGATTAAGCGAATGAGCATGGAATTGGGCGGCAATGCCCCAGCGCTTGTGTTCGCTGATGCTGATATTGAGAAAGCTGCCAAAGACATTGCTGCCCTAAAGTTCGGTAATTCCGGACAGATTTGCGTGTCGCCCAATCGCATCTTTGTCCAAGCCGCAGTGATGCCGGAATTTGTGAGCCTGCTGCAAAAGGAAGCGAGCGCTATCCGAATCGGGTTCGGGAGGGATTCGGGTGCTTTGATGGGACCAATGATCGATGAGTCCGCCCGCCAAAGAGTTGATGGGTTGGTTAAAGCTGCTGTCGAGGAGGGTGCGCACGTTCTCTGCGGTGGTAGGGTTCCGCTGGAACCGCAAAAGGGTTTTTACTACGAGCCAACAATTCTCACTAGCGTTAATGGAGAGATGCGTTTGTGCCGGGAAGAAATCTTTGGTCCAGTGGCTGCGCTCTTGCCCTTCGAAGGAGAGGAAGAGGTAATTAGTGCAGCGAACGACACTGACTATGGATTAGTGGCGTTCGCTTATACGCGAGATGGTGCACGGGCGGACAGGCTGGGCGATCGGCTTGAGTTCGGTGAGGTCATGATCAATGGATTCAAGTACGGGATCGACCTACCGCATGGCGGAATCAAGGAGAGCGGCATTGGAAAGGATTGCTCCGAGATGGCGCTCGACGACTATTTGGTAAAGGTGCGGGTGACGACCGCACGACAAACGGCGATATCCGGAGATGTATGACGCATGCCGAAGTAATTTCCCAGATCGAAGCGACGCGAGTGATCTCCATCCTTCGCGGAGATTTGCGGGACACCGGACTCGACATAGCCTTTGCCCTTGCAGAAGCTGGAATCAGAGCGCTTGAGGTTTCTATTGTGAGTCCCGAATACGGGACCGTTATCCGCTCTTTGGCCGATGCGTTGGGGAGCCGTCTCGCTATTGGAGCGGGTACGGTTCTAACGGATGAAGCGTGCCGCGAAGTGGCTGATTGCGGTGCTTCGTTCGTCGTCTCTCCCAATTGCGAAACTACGGTCATCGAAACCACGCGCAGGCTGGGCATGGCGTCGTTTCCGGGTGCTCTAACACCCACGGAAATTGTAGTGGCAGATCGTTCTGGTGCAGATGCGATTAAGATTTTCCCTGCGGATTTGGTCGGCCCGAGAGGTCTCGCTCTGCTAAATGGACCCTTCCCAAACATCCGATTCATTCCGACCGGGGGCATCACCCTCGAAAACTGCTCAATGTACTCTGCTGCAGGAGCGTGGGCGGTCGGTGTTGGGTCCGAGCTTGTGCACACGAGCGATTGCAGGAACCCGGACATTTCGGCGCTAATGGAAAGAGCGCGTGGGTTTCTGGCCCCCGGCGCGCGAGCAAGCCTCAATGCCTGAACAGGGTTCCATTCTTTTCTGCATCGATATGGGAACAACGCGAACTCGTGTATGGCTCACTGTGGGCAACCTGGTCCTTGCACATGGTGCGGCGGATTTTGGCGCGCGTAATAGTGCCGCGCACTTTGATCGGCAATGGCTGTCTGCGAGACTTTGCGGATTGATGGATGAAGTGGTGCAATCCGCTGGATCAGATATTCCTTTTCCACGATACGCACTTGCCGCGGGAATGATTACGTCGGAACAGGGACTGCTGGAAGTGCCGCACGTGAATGCGCCGGCGGGTGCAAAGGAGTTAGCCGCGGGTGCACGGGCGGTGAGGATCGCGGAGCGAAACGATACGGTTCTAATCTTGATGCCAGGGATTCGAACAGGAGGCCGACAAGTCGCGTCTGAGGATATTTCAAACATCGATTTGATGCGCGGCGAGGAAACGCTTTGTATCGGCTTGCAAGAGCGCGGCGAATTGACGGGAAGAATGTCGCTGCTGAATTTGGGATCCCACTGGAAATGGATTTCGGTGAATGACGAGGGGCGCATCACGGGTAGCTGGACCACGCTAACAGGAGAGATGATTCACGCGGTGCAATCGAATACGCTGCTCGCAGCTTCGGTTCGCGCTGGCAGGCCTGAAACTTTTGATCTGGAATGGATGCGGCGGGGACTGAACGAGGCGCGAGCGGAGGGTCTAGCAAGAGCGTTGTTCTGCGTCCGGCTGCTGCATCAAAACGGATGTGGAACACCTCAAGAGAGGTTGTCCTATCTCTATGGTGCGTTTTTGGCAGAGGAGATCGAATCTGCCAAAAAACACTGCAGCCTATACGGCGAGAAGGTTCTCATCACAGGTCCTTCGGCGCTTGCCACCCTTTGGGGTGAGTGCCTGAAATCGATATCGATTTCTGCGACGGTGCTTGAAGACCGGACAAGGGAAGCGGCTTATCTCAATGGTCTACATATCCTCGCCAAGAATAGCGGGCTGTTGATCTGACTCATTCAAGTAGGGTCGGCGTCAGGCTATAGGCGACGTTTTCCAATTTTTGGGATTGCGGTGACGTCACTTTCCGAGCGCTTCGTAGTGGTTGAGAGCAGCAGGAGTTGCCTTGAGTCGCGGAGGTGAGAACGCATTGCTTCTCGAGCCGCTTCTTCGTTGCGCTCGCGGATCGCTATGTAGATAGGCTCGTGAAAGGCCATCGTGTGTTCCCACTGGACAAGCTTCGAGGTAAGTCCGATGCAGTTTTGCATGGAACGATGAAGAATGGAGAAGATCGTTGTGGCCAGACGATTTCCAGATGCCGTGAAGATGGAATGGTGAAATGCTAGATCCAGTGCGATTTGCTTGCCTTCTTCGCGTTCCCCTCTCATGTTGTCTAGGATCGAGGCGATTTCATCAACATTTTCGGCCCTGGCATTCCTGGCGGCGGATGCCGCAAGCTCCGGCTCGACCATAAGCCTCGTGTCCGCAACATCGATGGGGCTGATGTCCTCCACGAGAAGCAGGAAATCCAGCGCTGGCTCAAGCACTTTTGAAGGATTAGAGCTGAGGTAGGTTCCATCGCCGACACGTTGGGTGATGATGCCGAAAAGCTCGAGCGCCTTGAGAGCATGCCTGAGCGACACGCGGCTGACGCCAAATTTCTGTGCCAATTCTCTTTCCGGAGGGAGTTTCGTTCCCCACTGAAGCACGCCTCGGCTCAGTAGGTCCTTAAAACTTTCGATCAGTTGTCCAGTAAGCCCTTCCGGTGGCTGCGATCCTGTAGATATATTCACCGTGTAAAGGTTAGCAGTTTTGTACAAGCTGAAGTCAAGAACTATCTGCCCAGTCCATAATTGGTATATCAAAGCAACGAGAGACAGGCCACTTAGTTGGGCCGCAATCCCTCTATTCATCACCTTTGTGCACGGATCGGCCATTCGGGTTGCGGGCTCGGAACGGCAGGCAATTGGATTGTCCAATCCTCTTAAATCCCTTGACAACTTCAAGCCACGGACGGTAGCCTCGCTTTCACGATGGAATTGACTCGGCGCTTATTTCTTACTCAGGCCGCTTTGGCGTGTGCCGCACGCGGACAAAATAATCTCTTGATGCCCATGAGCGAGCAGGAAATCTCGCAGCGAGCCGAAGTCGCTTCCTCTGCTCAGCCCACTTCGACACAACGGGAGGCGGTCAGCCTAAACGGTGCGTGGCAGATCGCTTTTGACAAACAGAATGAAGGGCGTGCATCTGGCTGGCACCGACAGTCTGCATTTGAAGCGATCGACGGAACCAAAACCATTCAGGTTCCAAGTTGCTGGGAGACTATCGAGCAAGACTACGAAGGTGTGGGCTGGTACGGGCGCCGCTTCCATGTGCCTGCTTCGTGGGAACATCGCACGATCCGCATGGAGTTCGGGGCGGTCAACTACCGGGCGGAAGTTTGGATCAATGATCAGCCCGCCGGATCACATGAAGCCGGATACACGCCCTTCGTGCTCAAGGTCGATGATCTTCTGCGACCTGGGGCAGAAAACTTCATCGTCGTCCGCGTGATCGGGCCAATCATTACCCGTGATGTAGTGATCGACGGCATCGGACCCAACGAGATGCCTCACTGGAGAGGTGCGATCGCTGGCGGCATCTGGCAGTCAGTTCAACTTATCGCGACTAGCCGCAGTTACGTTTCTGACCTTTTCGTAGAACCCGATATACAGTCCGGCAAAGCAACTGCGCATGTCACGATCATGAACGACGCCTCTGCTGAGGTGGATGCAGTATTACAAGTGGGCCTGAGAGGGCAAGCGGATGCTGTGCGGCAGCAAATTACACTGCGGCCCGGACATAACGTCCTTAATGTGGATGTTCGAATCCCAAACGCACAGTTCTGGGCTCCAGATCATCCCCACCTCTACATGATGGAAGCCGGGCTACTGGTGGCCCGGGTTGTTGTCGACGAGATTAACCAGCGATTCGGGATGCGCGAGTTTACGATCCATGACAACAACTACTATCTCAATGGAGAAAAGATTCAAGTCAGAGCGGGGTTTTGGGAAAGACTCTACCCGAATTCATTAGCATTTCCGGATAGCGCCGACCTCGTGAGGCGTGAGATTCGACTGGCCAAGGACGCCGGTTTCAATGTGCTGCGGCCGTGGCGAAAGCCTCCGCCTCCCCCGATCCTCGACATTGCGGATGAGATGGGCATGATGATAGTCGGTGCGCCCGCGATCGAGTGCATGGGGTACTGGCCGCAGCTCGTGCCTGAGACTGATCAAAGAGTAGCTACTGAGATCCGAGAATTGATCCTTCGCGACCGAAACCACCCCTCTGTCATTTGGTGGGAGTTGTTCAATGAAATTATGCGTCCGGGGCTCAAGCGGCTTAAGGAAAGCATGTCGATCATGGCGCGGAACCTAGATGGTTCTCGGGTCGTGATCGACGAATCGGGCGGATGGAGTTACTGGTCGAGAGGGACCGCAGCCTACGTTCCGCACAGCTTTGTGGGAGAGCAGGAGGGTGACCTGCACTCGTATGTACCCGCGCCGATAAGCTCGCGAACGTACGAATTCTACCGGCGCATCGGTGACCCGAATTTCGATGCCGACGGGATACTGAACAAGGGGGTGACGACCGCATCAGACAAGCTACTCTTTATGTCCGAGATGGGCTACGGCGGCTTGCCTGATCTACCGGAGAACGTTAAGCAGTATGAGCGGAACGGCAATCCGCTCACCCCCGACTACCGTTATCACCGTACCTTGCTCGCAGGTCTCGAGAATGCTATGCGCGAGATGCAGTGGGAAGAAGTCTTCGACAACACTAGCGCCCTCTGCCTCGCCTCTCAACGCGTGCAGGCCGCAGGCAACAAACTCTTGATCGAAGCACTGCGTTTGAACCCGCATATGAAGGGCTACTGCCTGCATGCCTATACCGACGGCGACTGGGTACTTGGAGCGGGAGTGCTCGATCTCTTCCGAAATCCCAAGCTAACTTACGAAAGTATCAAATGTGTGCAGCGCCCGCTCTACTTTGCGTTGAGGCTTGAGCCAAACAACATACATGCTAGTGAGTCGGCCGTCTTGAGCGTCCGGTCGGTGAACGATCGGGGAGCCGCGCCTGGGACTCTCAAGATCGAAGTGGTTGACCCCGAGCATAGAGTTGCCTTTCAGAAACAGACAAACGTGCAGGTGGCCAATGGCGTTCAAGATCTGCTCGAAATCCGCTTGCCTCACCTAACTACATCCGGTGTCCACCGGGTACGGGCATCCTTCCAGCCCAACAACAACGATGGGGAACAATTTTCAAACGAACTGGAATTCTATGTTCTCGTCGAAAGTGATTTGAAACGCCCTTCCAGTTCCTTTTCGGTGTTTGATCCGGACCAGGAGATCACACCCCTTCTGAAATCACGCGGCATTAAACACGATCTCTTCTCTGGGAATGAATCCGGAGTCCCAGTTCTTGTCGCGGCGGAGACCGCGCGCGATGAAGACACGTTTCGGAAGTTTATTCATCTGGTCGATTATGTGGAGCGCGGCGGTATCGCGATTCTGATCAAACCACCGCTCGAGCGCAATCAGGCGATTGCCGCGAAAATCCAGCGAATCACCGGAAGAAAAAGGATTTCCGCGGACCACAATCCGCTGTTGCGAACGGGCTTGTTCCCACTGAAATTGGAGGCCAAGATAGCGACCGGCAATTGGGCTCCAGTAAATCATGGCGTGCGTGCCCATCCGGTGTTTGAAGGCCTGCCAGTAAAGGATTTTATGGGTCAGATTTATCAAAACATATGTGCCGCGGAAACGATCATTGGCCTAAATGTGCCTCCTATCGTCGGATCGATCAGTTTTGACGTCCCAGTTGGCAACGGCCCACTCCTGAACTACCGCGGGCCAGGGAAGGCCTGGTGGGGAGCCGACATGGTTGCTCTGCCTTATGGCAAGGGGCAGTTTATCCTCTCGACCCTGTTCCTCCAGGAGAACCTCGGAACCGATCCCGTCGCCGAGAGAATTCTTCTTAACCTCATCCGCTGGGCGCAAACGCAATCGAGCAATGTTCCAGCGGCAGGCCCAAATCTTCCTGGAAATATAGACAAATTCGTAGCTATGTACCGTTCATGGGAGAAAACAGGCCTGTAATGACTGAGCTCTTGGTAAGAAACGCATTGATTAGCAGGAGGTCCCGATGAACCGACGGAGTTTTCTTACTCAATCTGCAAGCGCTCTTCTGTCGGCATCGGCTCCGGCACATACACTCATGCGCACATCGGGTGCGGCGCCTGCTCAATCACGGAGCGAGCGCAAGAACGTCTTGCTGATCATCATGGAACAGTTTCAACATAATGTCGCGTCGTACGCTGGCGGCCCCGCAAGGACGCCGAACCTTGAAGACTTTGCCAAGAAAGCAGTCAATTTCAAGACAGCGTGCACCACGACCGGACTCTGCTCGCCATCGCGGGCCGCGCTGTTTACGGGCCGTCTGGGACAGTACACATCCTTTGAGGACAATCCTTATGGCTGGCACACTCAAACGTTGGGGTTGGACCTCAAGCACACGACCCTGATTGAGTGGGCGCGAAAGCGCGATTATTTCACGGGATATTTTGGCAAGTGCCACCTAGGCGCTGATGCCCCGATCCAGCGAGGCGTAGCGCGTTATTCGGTGAAGGGATTCGAACGCCCGGCTACCCCGGGGAAGACCGAAAAGCCCGATTTCTTATCAGCGAAGCGATACTACGAAAAAGGGCAGACTTTTCTGGAGAAGCCGGGCTACTACGCCACGGCTAAGGGAAGCTACGAGACAAGCGAGACACACGAAATCGCTCAGGCCGGTGTTAAGTTTCTCGAAGAGGCGGAGAGGACGGATCAGCCCTTCTTCTTAACTCTAGGATTCATGGCCGTTCATCCTCCTTACAACGTGCCGAAGCCCTACAGCGAGATGTATGACTGGCGATCGGTCAAGCTACCCATCAATCTGCACGACAGCTTCGAGCGCAAGCCTGCATACCAGACCGACATCTTATGGCCGTGGATGGATACCGGGCATATGTCGGAGGATAATTGGCGTCGAAGCAATGCATTCTATTACGGTTACGTATCGATGCTTGACCAGGCGCTCGGTGAGGTGTTCAGCGCCCTGCAATTGAACGGACTCGCGGAAAACACACTGGTCGTCGTTATGGCGGATCACGGCGATATGAATGGTGCCCACCATCTTTTTGACAAGGGGCCTCATTGTTACGAGGAATTGATGAGGATTCCATTGTTGATTCGGTGGCCTGGCGCCCCTGAGCGTGAAATTACCAGGCATGTGGTCGGCATGGACGTGAACGCGACGATCGCAGAGTGGGCCGGCCTCGAACCCGACAATCCTACAAACAGCAGGTCGCTCCGCCCCCTGATCGAACACGGGGATGCCGGCTGGAGTTCTCCGGATGAGGCGTTCTATCGATATGAGTTATATAACGGCCAATGGTTCGGCGTGCGCGCTATCCGCACTCCCGACTACAAATACTGCTTCAACCCTAGTGACATTTATGACGAACTGTATGATCTGCGTAAGGATCCAGGCGAACTTGTCAACTTGATCGATACGACGGGAATGACCCTACGAGGATCTGCATGTGAGCCCTCCGGATGCAAGAATGCTGTAACTTCTGGCGGTCCAGCCGCTTCAGCGCAATCCCGTTTGGAGAATCAGCTACTTGCCTACCTAGAGTCAACGGACGACACGCTTGTCGCATCTCGGCTGCGACTGCATCTGACGGCTTCGCGAAGCAAGCGAAAAGCAGCGCAATCGCAAGCAGCGAGGCTATGAGTCTCACTCTGAAATCGGCGGGAAGTGGGTTCTGGCCGACTTTTGACGAGCGGGACGTCCTATTACCGACTTGTTTCTCATACAAATTAGGGCGTGTCCTTGGATGACTGCCTCTCAAACAACCACCAGTGCCAACGATCCGCCCGGAGGGTCTATGTCGGAGGAAATGCAAACTTTTCTGGCCGAGATCGAAGCTCATCTCGATCAGGACGTTGTCCCATTCTGGCCGGAGCGGGCAGTCGATACTGAATTTGGAGGGTACCGCACGAATTTCGATTCAGATGGCGTTCCTTTGCCGTGCCCGGAAAAATACCTCAACACACAGTGCAGGTTCATCTGGTGGTTCTCCACTCTGGCCGGTCGATACCCGAATGATATGCGCTTCAGCGCAATTGCAAAGTGGGGTTTCGACTTCCTGCTTCGATATTTCTGGGACAACGAGAACGGAGGTTGGTACTGGAAGACGCTCGCGGATGGATCGCCGTTGGATGCAGCAAAGATCATGTACGGCCAAAGCTTCGCTATTTATGCACTATCTCAATATACAAATTGCGTCGGTGATATTCGTGGGATTGAGTATGCGTCGCGTACCTTCGACCTTCTGCAGAAGCACGCAGCAGACGCGTTGCATGGTGGATACCTCGAAAATCTGAACAGTTCATGGGAGCGATATACCAGCGATCAAGGCGGCGTCAATCGTAAGGGATTGGACACGCACATGCACTTAATGGAGGCATTTACAGGATTGTATGGGGTCACTGGAGATGACATTCATCGTCGGAAGCTTCTAGAACTAATTGAACTGATCCGGGAACGTATGGTGAACAGGGCTCATGGCTGCGGAAGAAATCAGTTCGACGCAGCATGGAACCCCTTGCCGGCCATCGCAATTGCTCGAACCTGGAATGCCGAACGTAACGGTCCGGGAACTTCACAATCTCTCGATACGACATCGTACGGTCATAACGTCGAGCTAAGCTGGCTTCTTCATCGCGCCATTGATGTAGCGAAATTCGATGCAACACCGTATTTGCCTCTGACCCGTTCGCTCGTCGATCATGCCGTCCGTCACGGCGTCGACTGGGAATTCGGCGGTGTCTATCGCGACGGCCTTCCCGAAGGAATGGCGGTCGTTCTCGAAAAGGAATTCTGGCAGAATGCGGAAGTTCTGGTCGGATTCATCGACGCTTATCAGCGCTTTGGCGAGCCGCGCTATCTGCAGGCAGCAAAGTGTGTTTGGGGATTTGTTCGCGACCATATGGTTGCACCGTCCGGAGAATGGCGCACGCTGATGTCCCGCGACGGTCGAACTGCGATCGACGCGAATCTTGGAAATCCGTGGAAAGCCGCTTACCACACTGGAAGGGCGCTAACTGAAAGCGTCGATCGGTTGCGAACCCTCCTTGGCTGGGACGCCGCGCTCGCCGGCAATCAAGCAGATTCCAGAGAAAAGGTGAAAGGTTGAGGATGAAACGAAAGCTTTTGTACCTTGGCGTATGGGGACTCGGAATCGCGCTTTCGCAGGGATGCCTAGGTGAGTCGACGAGCCTGACGGTCCGACAGTTGAACGAGGGGTGGCAGTTTCGTAGCCTTCGCACTCCAGACGCATCCCAACGCGTAGAGTGGCATGCCGCCGTCGTTCCGGGTGTAGTACAAGAAGACCTGCTGCGATATCGGCTGATCCCCGATCCAAACTATGGACTTAACGAGCCCAAATACCAGTGGGCGAGCCTATCCGATTGGGAATATCGCACTAAATTTACCATTACCCAAACCGAGCGGGCACGACAGCATATTGACCTAGTATTTGATGGTCTCGACACCTATGCCGACGTATATCTAAACGGCGTCCAGATACTGGCAGCTGACAATATGTTTCGCCAATGGCGCATCCCGATCAAGGATAAGTTGCGGTTCGGCGAGAACGAACTGCGCATCGTCTTTCACTCGCCCGTAATGACGATGTTGGAGAAGGTGAAGGGCTTACCCTATAGACTTCCCACGGTCAGCCAAGTGCAGGACGTTAGTGAAGAAGGCATCGCGACGGACCCCTACACCCGCAAGGCTCCCTACCAATATGGGTGGGATTTCAATCCTCGATTGCTAACTGAAGGAATCTGGCAGCCGGTCCGATTAGAGACATGGGACAAGATACGAGTAGATGATTTGTGCATTCACCAACGTCACACCTCGAAAGCCGTGGCAAACTTCGATATCGAATTGTCGATCGATGCAGACAGCGTTCATGCGGCGACCATTGAAGTTCGGCGCCGCTCCCTCGACTCGCTGAATAAGGCGGGAGCGTTATCTACCTCGCGCTCTGTCGTGCAGCTACATGCAGGCTTAAACCATGTCTCGATTCCTGGCGCGATTCTGAATCCGCACCTGTGGTGGCCAAACGGATATGGGCCGCAATCAATGTATAACTTTAGCGCGGTGGTACTGGTTCCAGGCGACTCTGGTCACGCGGCTAGAGAAGTTGGGTTCCGATCGCTCGAATTGCAACGACAGCCCGATAAGTGGGGCAAGAACTTTGCGTTCATCGTGAATGGCGTTCCTATCTTCGTCAAGGGCTCCAGCGTTGTGCCAATTGATGTGTTTCCCACACGGATTACCCGGGATCGCCTTGAAAGGATGCTCACTGCGGCCCGTGACGTAAACATGAACATGGTGCGCGTTTGGGGCGGAGGCATCTACGGTCCAGATTCGTTCTACGAAATCTGCGATCACCTTGGCCTTATGGTATGGCAGGAATTCATGTTTGGTGGCGCCGAAGTTCCTAGCGACTCAGCATTTCGGGAGAATGTCCGTCAGGAAGCTCTCTACCAGGTAAAGCGCTTGAGAAGTCACCCGAGCATCGTGTTTTGGTGTGGCAATAACGAAACCGAGCTAAAGTTCTATCAGCCACGTATAACCCAGCATTATAGCGAAGCTGAACAATCGGAAATGTTCCGTGCTTACCTTTTAGTGTTCAGCGAGGCGATTGAATCCGCTGTAAAAGAAATGGACAGTTCGGTGCCGTATTGGCCGAGCTCGCCGAGCGCGGGCTATGACCTGCCATCCGATGATGGATTGAAGAACGCTCACCAATCGTGGACGATTCCGTTTCACAACCTTCCGGGCAAGACGTATACCAGTCAACTTCCGCCAAACAACAATGTAGATGGGGACATGCATTATTGGCCGGTGTGGTATCAGAACCTCCCGGCAGAAATGTACACAAAGCAGCATCCGCGCTTCATGACCGAGTACGGCTTCGAGAGCTTCCCGGCGATGGCGACACTGCGCAGCTTTGCGTCACCGGATCAATTGGCGCTTGACTCTGCAACCATGACAGAACACCAGAAGAGCAATGGTGCGCAAGGCAATAAGACCATCGAATCTGCTGTGCTAAGAGACTACGGAACTCCTGTGGACTTTCCGTCTCTGGTGTATCTCAGTCAAGTCGAGCAAGCAGATGCTATGAAGATTGGCGCCGAGGATTTTCGTCGGTTACGCCCAGAGTGCATGGGTTCTATCTTATGGGAACTCCAGGATGGCTGGCCCTCCATTTACTCGTCAAGCATCGACTTTTACGAGCGCTGGAAGGCGCTGCAGTGGTACACGAAGCGATTTTATGCTCCGCAACTCATCTCACCCTGGCTGCATGACGGAAAGATTGACGTCTTTGCGATCAGCGATCATCAGACGGCCGCCGGTGGAATTGTGCGAGTGCACCTGATGAATTTTTATGGACAGACGCTCAAAGAGCAACAGGTGTCCGTGAGCGTACCGCCGCTTTCCAGTTCGTCGGTCCTAACGCTCGATGAACACCAATTCCTTGATGGGCAAGATCCAAGGCAAGTCTTTATAGTCGCGGAGTGGCTGCAGGACGGGCACATCCTCTCGTCCAATGAGCTCTTTTTCCTCCCCGTCAAAGATCTCGTCTTGCCCAAGGCGAAGATCCGATCAAAGCTCTCCGCGGATGGCAGCACGTTAGAGTTGAGTTCCGATGTGCTAGCACGTGATGTCGCCATTGAATTTCAGGATCCTGACGCCAGACCAAGTGACAATTTCTACGATTTGGTACCGGGCAGGCCAGTTGACATCCGAGTAAGCAGCAAAGAGCCGTTGCGATTGCTGCAGCCACGGGTCACGTCTCTAAGCGACGCGTTAGCCAAGAAATGATAGTCCGGATAATTCGCCAAGCTGTCCGCTTCGAGAGAACTGCTCGATGGCGTTGTGGAAAAACTGGTTCCGAAAGATGTCGCAAGCTTGCGGCTTGCTCTTGTTCGCGACAAACCACGCCCGCATAGATCGGAGGCAGCGGAATGCGAAGTGGCCTACGGAGCATCCCTTGGTCTTACGTCCAAGAAAGTCCGCCCGAGTGCTGGCTGCCTCTCTGGTTTAGGCTCGTCTGGAACTAGAGGTTCCCCTCGTCTGCCAATAAATTGTGCGTCATCTGAGTACGCCGGTGCTTCATCGGACCTGCAAACGTATGGAGGAAAGCCAATTGACAAGACCGCCTGTCTCCATTAGGATAATTTGCGCAAACGCATGCGCAAGTTTTCGAGACCCACTTCAAGCTAGATCAATTCCACGCAACTCAATCTGAAGGAGAGATCCGATGCTGAAATCGCAAACGGGCTTAATCGCCATCGTTTTCACGTCCGTTTCCGCCATTCTGCTGGTTGCCTCTGCATCGACGGCGGTAAGCCAGACGATTACAGTGACAGCGGGCACAAGCGAAACAATTGCGTCGCACCTGTATGGGGTGAACGGACAACAAAGGAACGACGACCTGTGGGACCAACAGTCCAATCCAAGTTTCAATAGCGCCTTGGCTAGTCTCAACCTGAGTGTTCTGCGGTTTCCAACTGGGACAGGGGCCAACTATTGGGACTGGAGTGTTGGCGATTTCGACGGGTACTACGTGAATGCTGCTTCGACGTATCAAAGCCAGCTTAGCGAGTTGCAGAACGAACTGAGCAGTGCAGGTAGCCAGGCACAAGTGGATTTCATACTAAATGTGCTGACGGATCCCACCAATTGTACGATATCCCAATGGGTGAATGGTACGAGCGGAAAATGCCTTACACCGACACCATCTTCACCAAATTTCACCTACCAGATACACATGCTGCAACATGCAAATCAGACAAATCTGTCGATTCCTTTTGTAGAACTTGGCAACGAGTTTTGGAACACTGGAACGTGCAACGAAGGCGTTTATCCAAGCGGTACAAGCAGCCTCGACCAAGGGGGTTATAACTACGCGACCGCGATTGTTAACGGTAACTGGTCATCGCAAATCAGAAGTACTGACACAGGCGTGCAGATATCAGCTATTGCGAACTATCAGCCCCCACAACTGACTGGCGACAACAGGCGCATCTATTGGAACGAATCATTCTTCACTGCGTCACCTCTTCCAGACGTTGACGCACTAACGATTCATATCTACAGAAACTCCGATATTTCCGGCCTTTCAGGTGTAACAGCCAATTTGCCGTTTAACGGCCCTGGAAATCGGAGCGATGTTGTCAAGACTATGCTAGCCGTTCCGTTCCACACGCAAGATGATTTGGCGACAAACTATCTCAACGACAATGTAAACAATAGCGCCACCCATTTTCAGCAGCTCCAGTCCAGCGGTTACGAGAAAAGCATATGGGTGACCGAATATAACATGAAGGAACCCAGCTATGCGGTTAACGGATCCTGGGCGCATGGGCTCGCTACGGCGGCGATGGGGCTTAAGTTTCTCGAGAACGTAAATTCTCACACCTGCAGCCCCACATGTGCGGCACGGGTGACCATGGCCATCCAGCATGAGACGCTCGGCTCGGCTTACTTTGGCGAAATCTTCGATTCGACGAACGGATTCGGCTCAGGTTCCAGCGGCTCTCAGAATCCGCCTGTACCTATGTGTGCTGCTGCCGCCGGAAATGGTGGGCCTCCGATAACTCCTGCGGTGAACATTTCTACGATCCAATATGCCTTGACCGCTGTTGGACTGACACAGGAACAGATCAACCTCGCAACTGCCGGCCAGACATCGGCAGCGCCCTTGACATTTTCGCCAAACGCTCCATTGATTAACGATCCTACCCAATCCACTTACACATATCCGTCTCTTTATGGCTGGAAGTTTTCGGGAAGCGTTTCAGTGCAAACTATTATCTTGAATCTCGGAGGCCTCTCCCAAACCTTGAATGTAAATGCCCTGGCTCCCAATGGCGGCACATATTCGCAGATTAATGGTGATCCGGGTGTTTATTATCAGGGGTACAACGGAAGCACATACAAGGCCTCCTATGAAGATTCCAATGGTCCAGGGGGCACGGATGAAGCGGTGTCCGACCCGTTAACGGTAGCAAAGAATCAGACGCTCGGGTCATCGCTCGTTCTTCCTCCCTATTCGATAACGCGCATCGTGAGCAACTAGCACTAGGAAACTGTACAACCCCACGCGATTGAAGTTCGAACATGATGCCACCGGAGCCGGGCCGCGAACGCGACCCGGTCTTCCTATGCGGACTGTCGGTAGTGATTCGAACCGCGGCAATCACTCAATGGCAGCTCTGGATATCAGCGAATCGGATCTCTGGCTTTACCCGGCGATAAAATACAAGTCCAGGGTGTGAAATTAAATTACAGGGCATGTATCATATGTCTGCTAATGGCAGCAGGCATCAAGGAAGTCGCGGCGCACGCCGGAGTTTCAATCAGCACGGTCTCGCACGTGGTCAACCGCACGCGCACTGTCGCGGCCGAGACGGTTGATAGGGTCGAACGAGCTATTGCGGAACTGGGGTATTCGCCCAATCGAACGGCGCGCGCTCTCGCTCATGGTTCGCCCAATATTGTTGGGCTAATCATCTCCGACATCACCAATCCATTCTTTCCGGATGTCGTAAAGGGATTCGAAAGCAGCGCCGCCGCTCGTGGTTGGGACTACTTTTTGATGAACACCAACTATGACCCGCGGCGGATGGAGCATTGCGTAGAACGGATGGCATCGCAGCGTGTCAAAGGCGTTGCTATCATGACGTCCGAGTTTCCGCGCGGGTTCGTGGATCGGCTGCGCGATTATGCGATCTCGGTGGTCGGCCTGGATATCGGCAAAGTGGAAGAATATGTGTCGAACATCTCTATCGACTATGAAGACGGCATACGTCAGGCGGCAGAGCATCTTGCGGCAATGGGGCACCGTGCAATCGGATTCATTTGTGGTCCTGACAGGCTTAAGTCTCACTTCAGGCGCCGGACAGCATTCGAAGGAAACGCGAAGAAGCTGGGGATGCATTTCAAAGTCGTCAAAGGCGACATCTCCGTCGAAGCGGGCGAGGCGGCTGTTGACTTATTACTCGATGGCGCGAAACCGGTTACGGCCATTATGGCTGCCAGTGACCTGATTGCATTTGGCGCTTTACGCCGGCTGAATGATTTGAAAAAAGGTGTGCCCGAACACGTGTCTCTGATTGGCTTTGATGACATTCTTTTCGCTTCCATCACCCAGCCAGCTCTGACCACCGTGGCGATCCTCCGCAAGGATCTTGGACAGCTCGCGGTTGAAGCGTTGCACGCTCTCAGTACCGACCCCTCTCACGCTGGAGTGCAGTACAAGTCCTACAGCCGGCTGGTCGTTCGCAATTCGACTGCTCCGCCCACTTCGGCACGACGAAGTACTTAGTCAGCACGCATTCGCTGGCCAGAAGACACGCTTTCGCTTTTCCCAAAGTGAGCAAAACGTAGCCTGGAAAGTCGCTCCGGGTTCTGGAGATCGACTCCAATTCACTCGTTCTTACGGCGCTCGTTTTGGAGGGAGTCTACGGGTCATTCATATAAGTTGCTCCCGCGCCCGTCATCAACGGCCATAAATGCGGATTCCGAAATCCCAATCGACTTAAACCCTTCGCGACGGTATCGGTCCTCGCGTCGCGCAGCGCCGCCCCAAAGACTCTAATTGGTTTGTCCGATCCCTCGAAAAATACGTATGACATAAGGTCAGGATAGAGATAAATCGTGCGTGTATGACCTGTGGCAAGAGATTACCCCTTGACGTGCCATGTCGAACCAGCTCTAATAATTTGGATATACCAATAGGCAGTGATTGATTGCTGAACGCAGATCTCGAACGACAGGCTCCATGTGGGATTTAAAGCGTCCGAGCTTGGAGTTCGCCCGCCGAAGCACTCTCAGCGGAGCAGTCGTCAGCGCGATCAATCTGGAGACGCCAACTTCTGAAGCGGTAGTCATGTGTATATGTGTTTCCGAGGGGTGAAACATTGAGCGAGAGAGCTGTCGATCAAATTTCGCGGCGCGAGTTTTTGCAAGGAAGTATTGCTGCAACAGGAACAGCCATAGCTGCGTCCGCCCTGCCATCCCTATCGGCACAAGAGACTCCGCGACGAAGACCGAACCTATTGTTCATTTATACGGAAGGGCAACGCTGGGATGCGCTAAGTTTGTCTGGAAATCCGATCCTTAAGACACCCAATATGGATCGAATCGGGCGTGAGGGAGTCACATTCAACAATGCATTCTGCACGAATGCGCTGTGCGCGCCCGCTCGAACTGTCGCGTTAACTGGAATGTACTCTCATGCTACTGACACATTAGACAACGGAACTGACCGTTCGTTCTTAGATCCGGATATTCCTCTCTTTACTGATTTGTTGCACGAAGCGGGCTACGAAGTTGCAATCTGCGGGAAGGTGCACGCAAAGAACGGTCTAAAAGAAAGGTATTGGGACTACTACTTTGGATTCAATGCGCCGGTCACAAATTATTACCATCCACAATTCTTCGAGGGTCGCAACGGGACGATTGGCAACGAGGTAACCTATCATGGTCAGTACGCCGACGATCTCGTAACGGATCGGGCACTCAGTTGGCTCAATGAGAAGCATGAGAAGCCCTTCTGCTTGCTCCTTTGGCTCCAAGCGCCTCATTCCCCTTTTTGGCGTCCTAGACGGCTTCTCGATTTATACAACGGCGTCGCGATTCCCAAACCCTCTACTTTCGACGACGATGTGAAGGGTTATCCGGGGAAGCCGCGCGCTTTTGTAGAAGCTGACAACAAGATCGGCACATCCTCGAATCGGCTCGATATGTGCCGGTCCCTCGAAGAGGTTGTCAAGGATTACTATGCGGGCCTCGTAGCTGTGGACGAAAATATTGGAAGAGTCCTTGAATTCCTAGAGCGGTCTGGCGAGTTAGATGATACTGCGATCCTCCATAGCTCCGATCACGGATACTTCTTAGGCGAGTGGCGCTTCTTCGACAAGCGATTCATGCATGAGCCCTCAATTCGAATTCCAATGATGCTCCGCTATCCCAGATTCTTTGCTGCCGGCAGAACGGTAGATGAGATGGTATTGAACCTCGATATTGCCCCCACACTGTTGGATTTGGCACGCGCTCCCGTTCCCGGGCATATGCAGGGGAGGAGCCTTTTGGCGTTGGCGCGGGGGCAGAAGACCGAATGGCGGGAGGACTGGCTGTATGAGCACTACGAATATCCGGAAGCAGAGCGCGTTCGGCCGCATCGGGGTGTTCGAAGTGCCCGTTACAAGCTAATCCACTATTATCTAGAGCCGCAAGAATACGAACTCTATGACCTGCAAGCGGATCCGAAAGAACTCCGCAATTTGTACGGGCAGCCAGAATACGCAGGTGTTCAGGAACGCTTGCAGTCTCGACTTGCATCATTAAGGAATGAAACCGGTGATGTTGTTAGAGGAAGATGACAAGTGACCCATGCGACTGAAATCCTGAAGCGGGGGAGAGCGGTCAGAATTGGAAGGATATCAGCGCGACATCATCGCCAAAATGAGTGTACCGAACCGAGCTGCGTCAATAGTAGGATCTATCGCTTCAATCCAAAGCGCGATGAACGAGTTGTCTCATGCGGTCCATATGACAGCTAGACACGCCCGCAGTCGTCGTCCCGTCCATCCTTCGACGCCCGCCTGACCTGCATAGTCGCACTTTTCGACTTGACTGTGTGCCCAGGCAGAGCGTCACTGTGTCTACCGCTAGAGGAATGCGGGAGAATGGCAGATTCGCTGCGGGTTGCGGAAAAGGTGCGGGCCGTCGCACAGATGGGGCGTTCGGAATTGGTGTCCGAATGGCGAGTCCAGTTTGGCGCGCCTCCGCCTCCAAAGCTGCGGGTGGAGCTGATACGGCCGGTGCTCGTCTATCGGATCCAGGAGAATGCCTTTGGACTAACCGGGTCGAGAGGGAAAGGCAGCATCCAGGATCTCGTTTCCGATGCGAATCTTCGCCGCTTCAAGACCGGTACGAAAATCGTCCGTGAATGGAGGGGCCAACTTCACGAGGTTGCCGTCACAACTGAGGGCTATCTATACGAGGGCGATCTGTACAAGGGCCTCTCGCCGATCGCGTTCCGAATCACAGGGACCAGGTGGTCAGGGCCGGCTTTCTTCGGTACCAAGCCTAAAGAGGGCCGCAAATGACTGCACCACAATCCAGGGGACGATGTGCGATCTATACGCGCAAGTCCTCGGAAGAAGGACTAGAGCAGTCTTTTAATTCCCTGCACGCCCAACGGGAAGCGTGCGAAGCATACATCCTCAGTCAGAGGCACGAGGGCTGGCAGGTACTGACGGAAACATACGACGACGGCGGATTCTCTGGCGGCAACATGGAGCGACCTGGCCTCAAGAAGCTCCTCGCCGACATCACTGCCGGCAAGGTCGACACTGTGCTCGTCTATAAGGTCGACCGGCTAACACGATCCCTGTCAGATTTCGCGCGTATCGTTGAATCGTTTGACAAACAGGGAGTCAGTTTCGTTTCGGTGACGCAGCAGTTCAACACCACGTCCTCCATGGGCAGACTCACGCTCAACGTGCTTCTCTCGTTCGCGCAGTTTGAGCGTGAAGTGACGGGTGAACGCATCCGGGACAAGATTGCCGCCTCCAAGAAGAAAGGCATGTGGATGGGTGGCCCAGTGCCCTTGGGATACGACTTAGCCAATCGCAAGCTGATCATTAATCCCGCAGAGGCAGAAACTGTCCGAACGATCTTTGCTCGATACCTTAAGGTGAAGAGCGTCAAGCTTCTTCAGATCGAACTCGAACGTTCCGGCATTCGAACGAAGCGACGCATCACGTCGTCGGGCAGGGAGGTCGGCGGCATCGTCATCTGCAGAGGCGCCCTCTACCATCTGCTTGGTAATCCACTCTACGTCGGCAAGACGTCTCACAAGGGCCAGCTCTATGATGGCCTGCACGAGGCGATCATAGAGCGCGAGATCTGGGATCGCAGCCGCGAGTTGCTTCGCGAGAATGGAGTGAAGCGTCGGCGCCGGAAGAATCTATCGTCGGGTCGGATGCTGCACGGGAAACTGGCTGCCGAAGATGGTCGACTTTACACGCCGACACATTCCGCGAAAGGCGGACGCCGGTACTTCTACTACACGCTCCTCGGCAAAGCAGGGGCGGAATCGACCAGAAGTATTCAGCGGCTGCCAGCGGCGGAAATCGAGGCGCGAGTCATCGACGCAGTCGGCGCCTTCCTGGAGGACTCTCCTAATATAGTGAAGAACTTTTCTGGGTTGCCGATCCCCGGCGCCCGCATGCTGGCATCAGCCGCCGCTCATCGGGCAACAGTATTAAAGGAGGGCGCCGAGCAGGAAAAGGCCACTTTGATCAGTCGGACCGTTTCCACCGTGGTCGTTCAGAGCGATGCGATAGAAATTCAGATTAGCAAGGGCGCGCTCGGCGCCGAGCTTCTGGGCGCCGGAAATGAGGGCTTCGAGGGTGAGATCACTCTGCAGGCGCCCTGCCACTTTGCCAAACGTGGCAATGAGGTTCGCCTGATCCTTGAGTCGGGCGCCCAAGGTACGTCCAATCCCAACTCCGCTCTGGTCAAAGCAGTGGTGCATGCAAAGACCTGGTACGAGTGGATCATCAAGGGCGAGGTCTTTAGTATGCGGGGTCTCGCCAAACGGACCGGCTTCAATGAGAACTACGTCTCCCGCATTGTTGACCTAGCGGTGCTCTCTCCTGAAATAACAGAAGCCATTTTTCGCGGCGATCACGACCCATCACTCACCGTCGCCCAACTGACGACAACGCTCGAGATCGATTGGAGCAAGCAGCGGCTGCCCCAGATAGGTGATTCCAGGCAGGAAACTGCGGCCTAGCTAAGTTGTTTACACGCCGCGCATCAGCTCGGCGATCGAAACCTTGAGGCTATGGGCCAGCGCCTCAATGACGCCCAGACAGACGTCTTTGTGGCCGTTTTCCAGCTGACTTACGAAGACACGGCCCACACCGGCCTTTTCGCTTAGGTCTTCCTGGGTCCAACCGCGCTCGAGCCGCAGCTCTTTGATCCGATCCCCAAAGCGCTGGCGAGTATTCCGTTGCACCCTCCCAGCATTGCGTGTATACCATCAGCTACAACATTGCCTATAGGCTACAAAACACCCATAGGAACCGCTCATGGCTATACAGAAACCATCGAATTGTTCTGCACTTCTTTACGTGTGCGTAATCGCAGTTGGTCTGTTCTGTTTCAACTGCGGCCCGGCGTGGAGTCAAGTGCCCGAAGCGTCCGCCGGATCCCAGATCTGGACCTCAAAGCCACAAACCGATGCACTGACAGGCCAGAGCTACGTAGAGTTCGAACTGCTCGGAAAGTTCCTCGATGCCCCATCAAACGGCAGCACAGCCGCCCCTAAGATCGAGCTCCGCTGCGATCCGACGCCGTATCGCAGACTTACCGGGAAATTCCTTGCTGGCTTCATCGTCGTGGGCGCTGTGATCGACCTCGCAAACGGGAATGCCACAACCATGCAGTTTCGCTTGGACGACGGCAAGCCGCAATACTGGCAGGAGGCGACCTACAGCACGGATTACCAGGCAATCTCTTTCGACAGCCTGTTCCTCGACAACATCCTATGGGGGCATATGTTGCCGCACAGGGACGGAACCGGTGCACCGGTGCGGAAGTTGGTGGTAGCCGTTCAGGAGCATCTCGGCGGCAGGGTTGTGATGCAGTTCGATATGCCAGACCCGGTGGCCGTGAGCAGGGTGTGTGGCGCAGAATACAAGTGAAAAGGGCTGATGGCAGTGAGTTAGTTGCGCTTCTCCGCCATAGCGAGGAGGGTGATTCGAAACCGGGGTTCGTCATTTTTTGTCCTGTTTTGGAACACTCGGCGTGGGATATCCGATTCTCTGATTAAGCATTACCATCGCGAGATGGCGGGTGCTATGAAGAGAGATTTCAGCGGCGGTGTCAAGCGATTTAGTCTTCCGAAGTTTGATATTTCCGGCTACGCCGACATGAGTCTTGATGAGCAGATCACCGCTCTTTCAGAGCTCATTATGGAGAATCAGGCGACTGCGATCTATAAGGTCTGGTCGGAGCTTGATCACGTGGACCGCTCTATCGTCATGTGGCGATTGGGATGCTTCGCTGGCGAGAATGCTCCCCAATTGCTCTATGCGCAACGAGCGCAGAACGCCAGGGAGCTCCTTACGGAAGTCAAGAAACAGAGTCGCTTCCTCACCAAAGTGATTACCCGACAGGCAGAGCATGAACGGATCGTGGGCAATCTCGGTTTCCGAAGTAGCGGCCTACACTTCACGGCTCAAACAGGCTTTGGTACCGCTAGCTCCGCGCTCGAAGCAGAGCGGGTGCGCCTCCCCAAGGTAGCCGCCGTTGTAAAGCGGCACCTTATTCAGAGCGGTAAATGGGATGTTAAGGGGATCGTCATCGCGCAAGAATACGTGAACCGTAGGCTGAAATTTCTAGGTGTCTCGGACTCTATCAGTCTGAATTACGATGCGATCGCCGAGCTCATAGAGCTGATCCAGCCTCCTCCTCCACGCAGCAAGTACGACACCAGGGAGAATATCCGTAGGGCAATTGAGCGCTTTCGCAAAGATACCGCCAATGAGGCGTTCTTCACGAGTATCGAGTCTTTGATCCCAAACTGGGAACGCCCGTGGCCGGTCGAATCCGGAAACTCGGCGGTTCAAAAACGGGGTTCGTCGTTGCCTTAAGTTTTCCGCACCTTTCTGCCATCCTCACTCTGTTACTAACCCAACAGAGGTGAGTATGCAATCGTCAACGACCCGTCTGGAGGTTACCTACCTCCGTACCGCATCCCTCAAACCCGACCCGCGAAACCCGAGAGTTCATAGCGATAAGCAAGTCCGCCAAATTGCTCAGAGCATCGAGTCCTTCGGATTCAATGTCCCACTTTTGATCGATGACCAGCAGAAGGTCATCGCCGGTCATGGGCGGCTGCTGGCCGCCCGCAGGCTCGGGTGGGATACAGTGCCGGCCATCCGGCTGAGTCATCTCACCGAGTCGCAGCGCATAGCCTTCCTGATCGCTGACAACCGCCTGACCGAGAACTCCTCCTGGGACGAGCGGATGCTGGGTGAGCAGCTCAAGATCCTGTCCGAACTGGAGCTCGACTTCGATCTCGAGACCATTGGCTTCGAGGTTCCTGAGATTGATCTGCTGATCGATGGCCTCGACACAGTACCCGAGGCCGATCCGGACGATCGCTTGCCAGAGATCCCGGAGACTGCGGTCACAGTCCCGGGGGATCTGTGGCAGCTGGGTAAGCACCGCGTCATTTGCGGGAATTCGTTGGTCACAGACAGCTATGAGCGGCTTATGGACGGAGCGAAGGCCGATCTTGTCATTACCGACCCTCCCTACAACGTCGTCATCGATGGGCACGCAACCGGCAACGGTTCGATCCATCATCGGGAATTTGCGATGGCGTCGGGAGAGATGAGCTCGGCCCAGTTCACTGAGTTCCTCCGCAAGGCGATGCTCGCGGCACGGGATCACAGCTTCTCTGGGTCTCTTGCCTACTACTTCATGGACTGGCGGCACATGACGGAGGTGCTGTCGGCTGGCAGAGAGGTTTACACGGACCTTCTGAACCTGTGCGTCTGGGCGAAGAGCAATGGTGGCATGGGTAGCTTCTATCGCAGCGCTCATGAGTTGGTCTTCTTATTCAAGAACGGGACGGTCTCGCACCGAAACAACGTCCAGCTGGGCAAGTTCGGGCGGTACCGAACCAACGTTTGGAACTATCCAGGAGCGAATTCCTTCCCTCGCTCAAACTCCGAGCAGAACCTGCTGGCGCTCCATCCCACCACGAAACCTGTTGCCTTGATCGCCGATGCGATCAAGGACTGCACGGCCCGTGGCGATCTTGTCCTCGATCCGTTTCTGGGCTCGGGAACTGCCGTGATCGCAGCCGAGCGTTCCGGACGCCGGTGCTACGGGCTCGAGCTTGATCCACTCTACGTAGATACCATCGTCCGCCGATGGCAAAGGCAGACAAAGCTCGAGGCGATCCATGTAAATACCGGCGAGCCATTCAACAGCAGGGACAAAGGAAAGGACCAGTAGTTTATGGGCAAGAACAAGATCGACAGCTATGAAGTCGGCTACGGGAAACCCCCTAAGGCTACGCGGTTCAAGAAGGGCGTCTCCGGAAACCCTAAAGGCCGTCCCAAAAAACTTCCAGACTTCGGGGATGAACTACTTCGAGAAGCAAGATCCCTCATCACCATCAGCGATAACGGAAAGCGCATTCGTATTTCGAAGCACGCGGGAGTGATGAAGCAATTGATACACAAAGCGTTGACTGGACACATTAATGCCACTCGAATCTATCTTCCTCTTATCGAGCAGGCCGTCGAAAAGTTCGTTGAGCGAGCCGCTCTTTCGGCGGGCCCTCAACCGACCGACGCCGCTTTCGAAATGTACAAGCAGATCATGACCGCGGACGACGAGGAATTGGACGAGACTATCAAAACTCTCCTGGATGAGATGGAACAAAGGGAAAGAGAGCGCAAAGAGGGTGAAACGAAATAACATCCTGGCTCTGTGCTTCCAAAGCTGTTCATTGGCGTGATGACGCAGCAGCGATTAAGCTCGCCGCAGATCAGCGGCGCTTTTACCGATATCTGTTTATGCAGATAGTCCCGCATCAATCCAAGCGGATAAAGAGATTCCACACCCTTCGGAGCCATGGCGGCCGCTGAGCACTTGCGCTAGCGGCGGAGATAGCTACAGGCCCGATTTGGGGCTCCCGTCGCATGATTTCGTGGCGCTTGGCGAAAGCGTCTTTGCGATCGCGGTCGTGAGCCCGTCCATCAGCGATCTCTTCTGCGGACCAGGAGCTTGACCACCGTACTCTGCCTCCACGAATCCAATAATGGGACCGGCATGGAAAGCTCCAGTTTCCTATTGACGGGTCGAGGGTGACATTCTCTCCATCGAAGCAGAGCTTCCAGTCCGTAGGCGACAGCGGGGTAATGACCTCCTGCCCACACCCGCAGGCGCACAGGTGAATCGCGCTCGCCATGTTCATTGAGACATAGATCACACCGGGGTCCAGAGTCTCGGGGATAGAGTCGACGAATTGCGGATTGAAATGGCTGAGCCTCATGCGCTTCTCTCTTCGCTCGTCAGCAGATGGAAGTTGGTCGAATACGTGGAGTGGTGTTCGTGATCGACGTCATCGTAGATTCCAGCGAGCTTCTTCCACTTGATGACGGCAAAGGCAGCATTGAGAGCGTTGAGTTCGGCTATTTGTATGTTCTGTGTGTAGAGGCCATCCCCGTCCATATCAGCCAACGGCACTCGCGACTCAATGTGCGCGGTTCTCTCGCTGGTGCCGGCCGTGGTGCGGCATACGGCAAACAGCTTCTCGTTGGAGGTGACTTCAACACCCATTCCGACGTCCACGAAAGGGATACCTTGCGCACCAAGCGCCCCCAAGACCACCTTCCTGACGGAGCCACGGTCGACGCATACGAACACGAAATCAAACTCGTTGAGCACCTTCACATTAGTCTCGTCGAGCCGCACTGCATGAGGCACAACGCCGTATCGCATCCGGGAGTAGACCTCCGAGAAGTAATCTACTTTCCTCATCTGCCGTTTGAGATCCTCCAGGGAGGCCGCACCGGGAGAGCGGAAGGCATTGTGCTGCAGGTAGAGGTCGTCATCGAAGAGGTGGATTTCCTGCGCAGGCGTCTTGGCCACGAAGTCCAGGACATAGGAGCCGCTTCCGCCGAGGCCAATGATCGCAATGAGTCGTTTTGCAACCCGCCCCGAGATCGCAGTGGTCCCTGCGCGGCTCGAGGCTGTGTCAATATAGCGAAACACCGAATCCTCGCCGGTGGACTCGATCGGTTTGAACGTCCTCGCGTCGACATTTTGGTTGAGGGACTTCGCGGCTGAGGAGATGACATCGACGTAGCGAGTCATCTTTTCGAAATAGTTGGCATACCCGGCCGCCGGTTTGTTCGAGAAGGAATGATGGATGACCAACCCGGGCAGGAGTTGCTGCGTCGCACTCGCGTGAACGATCTGGACGATAGGCGTTCCGTCTTTGTTGCAAGGGTGATCGCCGGTGAAGAACACGACGTGGGTCTGAGGGCGAACCGTCACATCGCCCGCCAGCGTGAGTTCGGAGATCAGCGAGCCGAAGGCGATCTGTCGCTGAGAGTTGACATATGGGACGGAGTGCACGAGGAGGTAGTTGCCGCGGACCTCCACCTCGTACCCTTCATCGCGCAACTGCTTGAGGTCGGAGCTATGACTTATCAGTGGGTGTGACATTGAAGAGCATCCCATCCTTGATGTGAACTGTTTCGCCAGCGACCAAGCTGCCTTCCGGGTTGGCCTTCGGCCCGCGCTTGTAGGTGATGGTGTAGTAAGTGGTGGGGTTCGGCACGGCCTGCGGGAAGGCCAGCTTGACCACTTCCCAGAAGCCCAGCGTGTGTGTAGAGACCTCCTTGGGCCGCGTGTTGACGAAGATGCGATACTCTCGCACGCGAGTGAGGAAGCGCTCCACTCCCGGCTCAGCGAGGTTGACGAACTCTTGGTCGCCGATGGGGCGTCCAGTCGACCCAGGGACCTCAAGCCATACAGTCATGGTGGCGAGATCGATGCCTGCCAGTTTCTTGAGCGTCAGACCGGTAACGTGCGAAGCTCCCCAGTCGAACGGGCGGCCGTTCAGCAGGAACCGAAAGGAGCGGTCGGTGCGGAAGATGATGAAGCGTTCCACTCCGGAGTCCCGCAGATCGGTTGTCTCGTCCGGCCTTAGCTCTTCGAGCAGTCCGCTCTGCAGAATCCGGTAGGCAACGTACTCGACTTGATTGTCGATCCCGGCAACCTCGAGGATCTGGGCGCCGGTGGGTACAGGGTCCGAGATCGTGCAAGACTCGAACTCGAGTGCGTCGTCGCCGATCAGTATGCGATAGGGCCCGTGTCGCCGTATCGCGCGCCCGGCGAGGAGCGCTTCTGTGATATCTTCTGTAGTTTCTGTTGTTTGGTTGGTCACAACCACCTCCTTATTGGATGTTCTTGTTTCTGGCTGCGGCGGTAGAGACCGCCCTCACACAGAGGTATGCTGAGCTATTGCGAAGATCGGACACGTCTCTCGCGATTTTTTTGTCCGATCAATCTGCGAACGCAGCATAAGAATCCAGACGGGCCCTCAACGGAGTGCACACTTGCTGACGGACAAGCCCCGACCGAAATCAGAGAAGGTTGCCACCGTCGAAGAAATATTGGGGGCGATCGAGAAACTTTCCCGAGAGGAGTGGGGGAAGCTTTACGCCTTTGCGAGGAGTCGGGCTCGCATGATGGCGCTGTATGGAGGTGCGCTCGACGAAACTGATCTGGTGCAGCAAGCGGTTACGGCACTAATCGAAGAGCGTCGCACATGGAATCCAAAGAAAATAGATATCGTGGGTCTGTTGATAGGCGCGATGCGGAGCATCGCGTCAAACTACAAAGCAAAGAGTCTCGCATCCGGTTATTCCGTACCTGAGAGCCAGCTCGCTTCCGGTGACGGAGATGAGGACGCAGACACACCGCTCGATCTTGAGGCCGATTCTCGATTTAACGCTGAACAGCAGATGGTCGCCGCGGAAGCCGAGGAAGGCATTATCAAGTTGGTTGCCGAGTTGTATGACTTTTTCCAAGATGATGCGGAGGCGCGCCTGGTGATGGACGGTTGGCGCGAGGGACACTCGGGCACGGAGATTATTCAGCTTTTGGAAATCGATCGAATTAGATACGAGACCATTGTGAAGCGGATTCGGCGAAAGAGCGCCGCACGATGGCCGAAGGTAAGCAGCCATGTCAGATAACACTCGCTGGACCCGTAAGCAGGCGGAACGAGTTCTTGATCACATCGCCGATTCGATCGAGGCAGGAGACCCTACCGAGATTACGGCAGATTTGAAGGATTCTGGGCATGACCTTAACGACATTACCTCGCGAATGAAGATCGCCGCGTTGGCCGGCGTGAAGCAGTTCCAACAGCAGCGACTTCATAGTGCCCGGCAACGATATGAGGAGAGTTCCGCAAGGATCGAGCGACGAACGAGAGACTTCGGCGATTCGCGCGAGGAGCGCCGGAAACAGTTTTTCTCCGTCCTCGCTGCAAGACCCGAGTTGAAGTCCGCGCTGACGGTGCAATATAGGGATCTCGACGAACTAACGGACAGGGATATAGACAGCGCACTCGACGATTTGGAGGCTCTTGGTGCGTTAGAGGGTCTGGATGACAGCCATTCCTGATTGCTACCGTTCGCCCTTTGAGATTCTGAATGACCTTGGGATCACTGAGCCCGGGGATATCGACATTGAAGCTATCGCTGAAGATTGTGGCGCAACCATTCGTTACAAACCGCTCTCCGGCTGTGCCGCCCGGATCATGGGTTACAAGGACCGAGCGATCATCACGATCGATAGAGATACCAAGCGACCGCGGCAGAGGTTTTCCGCCGGTCACGAGCTGGGCCATTGGATGCGGGACCGCGGTCAAGCCTCTTTTCAATGCAAGAATGAAAACTTTATACGAGAATGGTCTGCTGAGAATCCGGAGAAGCGGGCCAATCGCTTTGCGAGTGATCTTCTTTTGCCGCCGAAGATGTTTCGGGTTCGTCTGCACAGAATGCCGGTAACATTTGACACAGTTCGTCAGCTCGCGGAGATTTTCTGCACGAGTGTTACGGCTACGGCGATACGTTTGGTCGAGTACGGCGAGCTGCCGGCAATGCTGGTTTACAACGGGCCACGGAAGAGGGAGTGGTTCTTTACCAGTGGCGAAGTCAGAAACAAGATCTTTCCCGAAGAGAGGCCAGAGAAGGGCAGCATTGCCGAGGCGCTACTCCGTGGCGATCGGTCCGACATGACACCTCGTGAAGTGAGGTCGGACACATGGTTTACCCACCGCAATGCCGCCGGCCATTGGGTACACGAGGACTCAATTTCTGTCTCAGATGGTTCGGTGTTGTCGCTTCTCTGGTGGAAGGACGAGAGACAGCTAATTGAAATCGACAATGAAATTGAAGCGAAAGGAGCTTGGCGGAGCGACTTTCGAAGGGATGACTGATTCCGGAGATTTGTTACAACTGGTTGGTTCGCCCAATGCTGTCTTGCTCGAGGTCTACCGCCTCCGTTTATGGTGTGCGTGTCTCTTTCTCTTCCGCTCAAGAAGGTAACCGGTGATTCGAAGCGACAAGTCGGTTTCTGTGTGATCTGGCTGGTCTCTTCACTTCCGGAATCCGTCTTATTGTTACTGAACCACGAGCCTCCTTGATTTCGCTGAATTCATAACAGGCGCTGTCGCGAGTGGGGGCCTTTCGCTTTGATCCCGGACAGTCCTCTGAATTAGTCCATACATGCCAAATCGATACGAGAGTAGCAGCGACCCAGAGCCAAGGTGAGGTGCTCTGCCTTCGTCCTATACTTGTCGAGCCGTATCCAGGAGTTCTCGATGGCCAAGGTGATTCTTCTGACAGGTGCACCTGCAACAGGCAAGAGCACGCTGCGACGCAATCTTGCTGTGAAAATTCCTGGGCTAGTGGCCTTTGATTATGGTCGGCTGCTACTAGAGATGAAGGCGAACGATGGCGTTCGCGTCTCATACGAGGTCCTGCGGGCTCAATCAGCCAAAATCATCTCCCCGGCGGATGTCCACACGATGGACGAAAAGGTCATCGAAAAGGTGGCTCATCTGCGTCAGACGTCCCACGTGATCTTGGACTCCCACGCCATAACGAGAGAGGCTTACGGGTTCAGAGCAAAGACGTACTCTGCAGATCAACTAATGCGGCTGCGGCTTGATGTCGTACTGGTCCTTCGCTGCGACCCTGAGACCGTCATCCGACGAATGTCAGCAGATCGGCGAGGACGTCGCGACGTATCTGTCGAATTAGCACGCGAACATCAGACACTCCAAGAGTGCACAGGGCTCTTCTACGCCATCGCCTGTGGCTGCCCGTTTTTTGTTCTTGACACGACCGAGATCTCGGAAGAGGATGTCACGAATCAAGCGGTGCATCTTTTGTCAGAGATTTTGAACGAGTGAGCGCGTCTTTCAGGGCTTGGTTTGCCCGGCTTTTCTCCGCCAGTACCGTTGCGCATCGGAGGTCCATGCCACTTTCCAAATCAGATCAACGCGAAATCGACCTAAAGGCGGCGATCAATGCGATCTCAGACGTCGTTCAAAATCGCCCTCGACCTCTTCGGGAGTTCGACCAGATCTACATGAAGTCGGGGGACATGGTTTTGCAGAGTGAACTCGTCGCGCGTTGGGCCGATGGCAAAAGGCTCGCCTTCATCGGAGATGGAGATGCGATTAGCGTATCCGTCGCATACCTACACAAACGCGGGATAATCGACTACGGACCATCTTCCATAGTGGTCTACGATTTCGACCAACGCGTTTGCGGTGCCGTGACACGGTTCGCGGATCAAGAGCGACTGGAGTGCCTCAGTTCTCAAAATTACAACTGCCTCGACCCATTTCCCGGCCCCACAGATTTCGATTGCTTTTACACGAATCCACCATGGGGTGCGAGCAACGCCGGCAAAAGCGTGAACGTCTTTGCGCAGAGAGGCATGGAGGCCACCGGCTACCGAGGGGAAGGAATGGTCGTCATCGCTGATGATGACGAACTCGCATGGCCCCAGCAAGTGCTCGCTAACGTCCAGAGGTTCGCATTGGACTCCGGCTTCTTCGTGCAGCGCATGATGTCCAAATTGCACCTGTACCACCTTGACGACGCCCCAGACCTGAAGTCATGCAATCTGATATTGAAAGCTCTTCCTGGAACGAAGCCCCCAGGATCGAGTGAGGCGGTTCGTGATCCCGAACGGCTAAGAGATTTTTACGGCAAGGGCCGACTACCCGAAGTCAAGTACGTAATAGAGAAGAAGCGCCTCGATTACGGCAAGGCCCACGATGACGAATACACGTTTGAGGTGCTTAAGGAGAACTGATGGCGGATCTGATCAGACCGGGCCAAGGCATTCTCTTTATGAAAGTTGGGACCCATGCACAGGAGTCCTTAGAAGACATCATCAATAGAAAATCGCGGGAAATCGAAGAGGCAGGCTTTGCCATGTGGGGATATGGCGGAGCTACCTGTCATCCCCAGAATGCGGTACAACCATTCGCTCGCGAATTCCAGGAACGCGGTGACCCAATCTACCTTTGCATGGAGGAGATGGACTCCAAGCATTTTGCGGAGCAGATTCGCGCTGACGAATGGTCGGAAGACGGACACATCTGGAAGCCGATCCCGCGTGGAATTAATGTGCTTGGTTCGCGCTATGCACTTGCCATCAAGAAGCTACATAGAGATGATTTCGCGCTATCTCTACGCGACACCCGGGTTGCCATCGGCAACTGTCTCGGAAGGGCTGGCAGCGAGTACATAAGGGGGCGCGTCGACAAAGCATGTCTTGAAGTGGTGCCTACCGACGACCTGGCTGTGGAGAATCGGTCGATAAAGATCAGCCTCGTGGCGGAGCTCGTTGAACCTTTTGCGGTCTATCTGAGGAACCGCAGCTAAGCGCACAGCGCGCGCGCAGCGGTCGTGCGCACGGCTCGAATATAGCTATTGAGCCCTTCCATAATCACATCCAATTCGGTAGTCGCAGTAGAACAGCTGCAGCAGTTGGAAAGGGCTTTGTCAATCGTTGGACGCCTACAGATCGCCGACTTGATTGTATTGACCGTATCAACCGTGACGCGCTCGGCAACCAGCTGCTCCAAACACATCACCTTCCCTGTGATTTCTCCCATTCGTATGCACGAGTCGATAAGCCTTTCTATCGCTGCGATGGCCCGCTTATCGCCGGTGATGAGTCGCGGCAACTCACGAAGGATCAGGATCGAACTCAGTAAGCTCTCACCGGCATCGAGGAATAGACTTTCCGCCTGCGCGTTGGCCTCGAATTCTGCAGCCAGTTGTAATTCTGCTTGTGTGGGCTCGAGAATCCTATTTTTTTCGATAAAGTCTGTGACCCTGGCGAGCACTTCCTCGGCATCCGAGTAGGTGCTCTTTTTGAGGACGTCCGTCAGCACGTACCGTGCTGATCCCAAGACTCCCAGAGGGACGTCCGCAGGCGGGAATTCCGTCAAGAGGACCTCTAGCAACGCATAGTGTGCGCTCTTCAAGATCACGTCATTGTCAACGAGAGCTTTCATTGGTCTAAGGATTTCCGAGCACCGCTGTCACGTACGCGGCAAGATCGCCGGACACTTCATCGAATTCCAACTGCCCTTTTGCCACGAGATTTACCTCGCTCCAAACTGGCTTTGCGGACGGATAGATTGTCCTCATCGCAGCCAGGGCCGTAGCCCAATCGCCAGTCGAATAGCCGAAGCACAATGACAGAGTTCCCGGCTCGATGTGAAGAGTGGCCGCCCGTTGCAGCGCGTCGCGTCCCAGTTGCCGTGCGGTATAGCGCATAGCTTTCGGCAACACAATAGGCGCGGGCTGACCGGTTAGTAGTTCTAACGCGAACCGATCCGCCTCTGCTTCTTCTAAATCGTTCAGGGGCGTTTCGAGCTCTGAGTCCATGTCGACCAGCACTTGCCCACCCTTTAGGTGTCCGAGCGCGATATGGCCAATTTCATGGGCCAGATAGAAGGCGATCTGGGCCGGATAATCAGAATCCTTACCAAGCAGAATTGCCTCTCTGTCTCCCATTCGCACCGCCATGGCGGCCATTCGTTTTCGATCACACGGGAAGACTCTGAGGTGCACAACAGGAATTCCCAACGACCACGCAACCGATAGAAGATCGGACAGCTTTACGAACTCTCTGGTTCTGAGAAGCATCCTGCGGAGCTCGATCGCGCCTGGAATTGCCGGAATCTCTGCTCTTGGCGTCGCGGCGATGAGAGCGCCAGCCAAGGCCGTCCCGAATGAACTGATTGCAGCAAGCTCTTCCTCGTCCTCAGTGGAAAGATGCTTGAAGCGAGCCTCGTCTCTCCAAACAAACTTTGGAGCCTCGCTATCGTCCAGCAGCGATCGTGGGTCGAGACCCAACTTACGTGCTAACGAAAACCTCAGGTCCGCTATGGCGGATGGGGAAGCCTCAGCGGCTGTGCTCCACCATGTTGGCCAGGCAGCTTCAATCGCCGGATCACTGAGACCGATGCCTTTCAGGCGCCGGCGGAGGACCATCGGATTGGGGTTCAAATTGTCCATGGGTGCTACTCTCTTTCAGGCCGCAGCCTGCCCAATGCCTCTACTATGTTCGCAATCGCGATGGCGTCGCGCTCAGACCTATCCCAGACTTTGAGAAACGCTCTAGTTATCCTCTTGATTCCCTTGTCTGTGGAACTGCCTTCCACGTCTGTGAATTCGCTCGCATTTGGATCGAGCAGACCTGCATAAGTGAATAGCTTCTTCCAGGTGTCACTATGACGCCGTGGCTCTGCCTTCAAAGCCCTAGAGACTGTTGACTGGCTGACACTTGCTGCCTTCGCAAGCTTAGTTTGCGAAAGGCCGCGCATGCGCATAAATTCTCGGAGGGCGGCTGGCCTGTCTTGCATATATATGAATATTACTGCATAATCAACGTTATGTATTTTGAACTTCTGCCATGACTCTCCCACGCCAGTTCTGTTGGACCCGTTTCGGCACTGAAGCAGGCCAGTCCATCGATCAGATCCTGTGGCGGAAAGAGCAAGAGCGTCTTGCGAACGACGGGCTCTTCTACTGGGGTATTGGCAATGCAGTCGGACCGTCAATGCTGGAGTTGCTTCGCCGCGACAATCAACCGCAGGTCGTGTTCAGTCCGATCAAGTCAGCGGCACGCGTGCAAGACATCACTCCGGAAGCGGTCGTTGCGTGGACTTCGGGCAGAACTCTGAGCGGGCGTCCGTTTAAGATGCCAGAGCGCGTCATGGTGACCAGTCGGTTTGATCCGGGAAATCCGCGTGGCGCGCATTACGCGCTGGTTTGTTCGAGCAGCCAACCTTTGCGGCTGACCACAACGGACCAGAAAATTCAGTTCGGCGAGCTGCGAAATATCCTGACAGGACGTCCTATTGGAGCGTCTCAGGTAACCTCCGTGGTTTATCGCGATGGCAACTTTGCCAAACCCTCGCGCACATATGATGTGGCGCTTCGTGTGCGACTGGCTGATCCGTTTTTGGTGCGACTTGAAAACCCGGTGCCTTTGCCGTTACTCGTTAACACTGCCTGCCGCGAAGGTGATTGGGCTGAGGCCGTGCGTGCGCTCTGGGCGCTAATACGCGACTCGGATCACAAGTCTCAACTGTCTCTTCCAGGCATCGATAGCCGGACCAAAATTCCGGGTTCACTCTAAGAACCCAGGTGCCATTTGTATCGCATTTTGCAAATCCCATCTGCAGTCCGCTGCCGTGCAGTGTCTGCTTCAGAAGCAGCGGTTGTCATGTATCGGTACCGGTCGTCACCCATTGAGAGGGTTTGAAATCAGATCGAGAGGTTGGCTGCGTTGGGCGAGTGGTAGCTTCGCGATGCGTGGTTCAGGCGGAAGTGGTAGGGTCCTTCGAGGCGGCTCGCCTTTCGCGATGTCGCTTTGCATTACATGTTTTGCATTCGCAATGTACGCCGCCTTCTGAAAGTTGATGGCTCTCGCCTCCCGGCGAGAATTCGGTCAATGACTTCCAAAGTTTGCATGTTGAACAGAGCTTTTGTTGTATTCCATTTACCCTTCGCAGTTTCATGTCAGCATCCTAGGAGCCTCATCAGGTTGTGCTTTGAGAGCGCGTGCTCGCCCCGCCTAGAATCCAAGGGGTCTGACTTGCAAGAGCTTGACTTCGTCTACTTCGATCACCTGAAAAAGGAATTCCTCATTCCTGTATCGATCAAGGAGTGTGGTGTATGTAACGCGGTCAAATCTGATCCGTCTGTGAGCGATCTCGATTGCGCAATATGCGACTAACAGGTCTCCGAGAGGCGTCCGATCTTCGGAACTGTATTCTGCTAGCCGGTTGAGGAATCGGGTATCAGCTAGGCGAATGAAATCGGAGCAAAGTCGCCCACTGATGTAGTGGCCGAGATCACTTTCATAAATCTCGTTGCGATCTGGCATAGCAAAATACTCAATTAGCTTTTCGCTGACTGCCGCCAAGTCGAAGCTTGGAGAGTTTGTGAAGATTTCCGCGAGCGTTGCGCGGGCCTCATCATCGTCCAACGCCTGCAGGATAATGGACGTGGCGTCACGAGAGAGGCAGGCTCCGTACGCTGTTCTTGAGTTCCATGAGAACTTTTTCTCTGTCGCGAACTGTCCGGTCTCTACCCAATATTGGGCCGCCAGAAAGTCTTGCAAGCTCCTGTGCACGAATTCCCAGCCTCCGTCTTTTGGCACAAGGATGCCGTAGAACTGTGCCGTTTCGAGTAACACCCGGTTCTCGTCAACTCGATCGAAGTGCATGAGTGACAGCTCTTGTCTAGCAAGAGTGCGAACTCGCAGATCTTCCATGTAAGGGCTGCCGGATGCGAACGCGATTCGCTTCAGCAGTTCGATCCGATCGCGGCCGTCCAATATGGTCAGTGCGTGACGCTCGATTATCTTCTGGTCGTCCCAGCGATAGGCGAGTACATCCAATGCGCGCTGAAGGAGCCGCAATGCGCTTCTTGGATGATTCGTGTGACTAGTCGTCTCAACGATGCAGGCCAGGGCGAGCAGAAGTGGATGCGACAAGAAGTCGTCAAAGCCTCTTTGTTGAAGATCATCCACGGTTTTGACCGGGTCCAGCTTCGAATCAAACGCCTTCAGGAACGAGCTAACGAATCCATATTTATCTTTTTGGGTGAAACCAAGAATCCGGACCTCGGGTGCGGTGATTAGGGACACCTCGTAGAAGTCCCGACAGGTTAGGTAGAACCGACCCAGACCCAAACCTTGGAATTTTAAAAGGGCATCCGAAACCCTTCTGCGACTTGCGGGATCAACTTCATCGTAGCCATCTACGAGAAGAACGAGTTGGTCGCGTTGCTGCTGTTTGTTAAGGTCGGTCCCAAGTTGTACTACCTTTTCAAGGTCATTGAGCGCGTTCGTTCGCCGCAGAGTGATCAATACGGGAAGCACGTCTGGCGTTTTTAGCAATGCCCTGAAAAGAAAGTGGAGGAACGTTGTCTTACCCCACCCGGGCCCAGCGAAAATGCTCGCATCCTCGCGCGACTTCAGAAGATCTGCGATTGTTATTTCACGAAATCTGTTTGCTTCGGCTAATACGAACGATCGTTCGGTACGGCTCAATTGGGAATATTCGCCTCGTCTCACTCCCAAACTGCGTCTCACCAACCGGGTTGGCTGATACAAGTCTTCAAATGGAATTGCCTCAGACATTCCGACGCAGCGCACAACCGAAGCTAGTTGCAAGGATGACGCCTGGAGCGTCTTGAACCATTCCGCATGGGCCTGACTTTCCTCATCCAAGCCGATCCACGACTTGAACTTCTCTTCGAGGTACGGAAGCAGGGCCGTCAGGTCGACGCTGACGGACGGTACGGGGACTATCGGCATTGCGGCAGTCTACTATCGTCCGAATCTTTGTTTGGCCTGCATTTGGGACATGAGGCGCTGCTGGGCTTTCATGCCGCCGGTCATGCCAGAGCCCATGCCTTTGAACATTTTTGCCATCTGGGTGTGCTGGCGGAGGAGATTGTTGACCTCCTGGACGGTGGTGCCGGAGCCGAGGGCGATGCGCTTGCGGCGGCTGCCGTTGATGATGGCGGAGTTGTGGCGCTCCTTGGCAGTCAT
>Ga0134128_10000500_pt1 | contig 54866 bp, 42 predicted proteins | sample KB31754_FD_96462 | JGI IMG/M metagenome (GOLD analysis project Ga0134128, IMG submission 96462) | Terrestrial soil microbial communities with excess Nitrogen fertilizer from Kellogg Biological Station, Michigan, USA - KB3-175-4 | ecosystem: Environmental > Terrestrial > Soil > Unclassified ... | reverse complement strand
GCGCAAGCTGCTGGCCCTGCTCAACGCCATGGTCCGCGAGGGCCTGAGCTGGGATGAACTTAACGTCGTTAAAAAACTCTCCGCTTCTCATTGACACCCAACACAGTCGCTCCGTGGTGAATCTTCTGCATTTGTGGCGGACTCATCGGCCCTGTTTTGCACTGAATTCCCCGCGAAAAATCGCATTACAACTGAACTTGGGTGTGGAGTATTCGTAAGAAAAAGGCGAGTCGTCTTTCGGTCTTTTTCAGCGACTTTTTTCCACCAATTGAGGATTGAATATGCAAGAATCGCGCAAACGATTCCGGGATCTTCGTTCGCAAGTTGAACCCCTCGAAACACGCCAGCTCCTGTCGGCAACAGTCACAGCAGCAGCGCACTCCCATCACGCGCAGCAGGCGCATGTGATCCATCTGCACAGTCATCACCAAAAAAATTCAGCCCTTGCCGGTACGAATGTGAACCTGAATCTGAATGCCACTCCGGCGGCCACGACTGCACAGGTTGCCTATAGCCCGACCCAAATTCGCCAGGCGTATGACCTGACGGGAAACTACGTCAACAACAGCACCGGCCAAACCCTCACCGGCGATGGCAGCGGGCAGACGATCGCGATCGTGGATGCTTACTACGATCGCAATTTGCTTTCCGATCTGCAGACCTTCGATTCGCAATGGGGATTGCCCAATACGGATGCGACCGGCAAATCGGTCCTCACGCAGGCGGCCTACACGACAACTTCGAACGCCGGCTGGGGCTTGGAGACTTCGCTGGATGTGGAATGGGCACATGCGATCGCGCCCAAGGCGCATCTTCTGGTCGTCGAAGCCCGCTCCAGCAGCACCGGCGATCTTCTGACGGCGGTAGATTACGCGCGAAATCATGGAGCTTCGGTCGTATCGATGAGCTGGGGAAGCAACGAGTTCAATGGCGAAACGTCATACGATTCTCACTTCAACCACAGCGGCGTGAGCTACATCGCCTCGGCCGGTGATGCGGCCGGCGTTGCGGAATGGCCCGCCGAGGCAACCGATGTCATGTCAGTCGGCGGCACAAATTTGCAGCTCGATGCGAGCGGGAATCGCGCTGGCGAAACCGTCTGGGGAACGAGCACAACCGGAGCCGGTGGCACCGGCGGCGGCGTCAGCCTTTATGAACCTAAGCCCGCTTATCAAGGCAACGTCACGCTTAGTTCGACCCATCGCACCAATCCCGACGTCTCTTACGATGCCGACCCGGCCACCGGCTTCTACGTTTACGATTCGAACTACAACGGCCAAGCCGGCTGGTTCGACGTAGGCGGCACCAGCGCCGGCGCGCCGCAGTGGGCGGGGCTGGTTGCAATTGCAGACCAGTTGCGCAGCTCGGTGCATGAAGCGCCGCTGGATACACTGACCAGCAACCCCAACAATCTCCTCAACAAGGTTTATTCCGCCAGCTCAACCACGAGCACCAGTGGCAACGGATCGGCATTCTTCGATGTGACCGCTGGCACCGCCGGCTCCAATGCCGCCCAGCCCGGTTATGATCTTGGGACTGGAAACGGCAGCCCGTTTGCAGACCAGTTGATTGTCGGATTGGTCTGATCCGCGACTCGGTTGAAAATTGCTCCTTCACACCCCGCCGGCGTTTGCCTTGGCGGGGTGTTTTATTTTCTAACATTCGCTGGAGGCCTGCGCCGGTTGGTTCTCCACAAGACCTTCGTCTTTAATCTGTATAAGATTGCGATGCAGGAGGTCTTTTGGAACCAGGTTATGTTTCTTTGGAAGGCGGGCAAACGTCATCGGCTGGCGCTGTTGTGCAATGTCCGCGATGTGGGCAATCGGCCGCGATAGGCAGCCTCGTCTGTCCGAATTGCCGGGCGCTGATCTACTCGGCACAACTCAGTGACTTATCGCAGCAGGCGTTTAGCCTCGAGCAGTCTGATCCGGTGCGAGCCGCGAAGATCTGGCAGGCGTGCCTTGAACTGCTGCCGAGTGATTCGCAGCAATTTCTGGCGATTTATCAGCGGATCGGCGCGCTGACCGGCCAGCCGGCGCAGGCAATTGGACAGCAGACGCTGCAATATCGGCCCGGTGCCAGCGATCGAAAAAATGATCCATGGCCAGTCGCGATCGCAAAGACAGTGGGCTCGATGGCACTGAGCATCCTTGTTTACGGCGCCTGGTCCCACTCCACTGGCGGCTCTTGGAGTGAATCGCTCTGGTTCGCTTTTGGCTTCGTGGTGCTCATGCTCGTGCACGAGATGGGTCACGTCTTTGCGACCTGGTACTACGGTTTAAGCGCCAGTCCGCCAATCTTCATCCCATTTATCGGAGCGCTTATTAACCTGCGGCAAAGTCCGCCGAATGCGAAAGTGGAGGCCATCGTCGGCATCGGTGGGCCGCTGCTGGGGACTGTCGGCGCGCTGGTCTGCTATCTGCTGTTCCTGACTGTGCCTCTCTTTCACAATCTGATTTTTAAGGAAGTCGCCGTGCTGGGGTTCCTGCTGAACTTTTTCAATCTGCTGCCGGTGCCACCGCTCGATGGCGGGCGCATAACGGCTGCCATCAGCCCTTGGCTTTGGATTCCGGGTTTGATTGGCCTGGGCGCCTTGATGCTCCGCGACATTCGCCATGACAGTTATGGCGTCATGATTCTGCTGCTGATCCTTTTCTATGGATTCCCAAGAATCCGCGCGACACTGGCTGGTCGGATGCGGCACGCCCCCTACTATAAGATCAGCGCCGCGTCATCGTGGAGCATTGGAATTCTTTACCTGGCTCTAGCCGGCGGACTCTCATTTTTGATGTGGCAAACGCACGCATTTAAGCTGTTTTTTGGGTGATTCAGTTAGAGCATCTGCCCATTCCATCGCACGAACCCCTCGATGGCTTCATATTCCGCCAGTCCGAGCTTGTCATATAACTCAGCGGTGTTGCGATTGCGGTCCTCGGCTCGCTGCCAGAATTCGCGCGGATCGGGGCCGGGAAACAACGCGCGATCCTTCTGGCTTTCATGCTTGAAGATCGCCAGGCGCTTGCGGATCAGTTCATCGGGGCTGAGCGGAACGGCCATTTCAATTTCATGAACGCCCCACTCCATCCAGGCGCCGCGATAGAGCCATGTTTCGCAGTTTGCGAGCCACTCGCGATCTTTCAATTGTCGCAGCGCGGTGAGCACGGCAGATAAGCAGACGCGATGCGTGCCGTGCGGATCGGACAGATCGCCGGCAACGTAAATCTGCTGCGGCTGAACTTTCTCCAGCAGATCGACCACGATCTGCACGTCCTTTTCTCCCAGCGGCTTCTTTCGCACCCGACCCGTTTCATAGAACGGCATATCGAGGAAATGAACGTTGTCCGGCCTCACGCCTGAATAGCGCGCCGCCGATCGCGCTTCGGTTCGGCGAATGAGTCCCTTGATCTGCTGAAGCTCGCTGCTATCCACTTCACCCGGCTTTTTGTGCCGAACGAAATCAATCACATGCTTCTCAATCGCGTCGGCCCGCTCTGGGCCCAGATTAAAGGCCCGACTGTATTCCGCGACAAAATCAGCATGACGCAATGCCGTGTCATCGAAGACCGCGATGTTGCCCGAGGTCTGGTAGGCCACGTGCACATCATGCCCCTGCTCGCACAGGCGAATCAGCGTACCGCCCATCGAAATCACGTCATCGTCCGGATGTGGGCTGAAAACAACCACGCGCTTCGGAAACGCTTTGTCTTCGCCGGAAGGCGCGGGGCCGGGCGTTTCGTGGGTTTCGCTGATCCATGGATTCGCATGCATGGGGCGGGGAACGTGGCGCGCCGGATGGCGCGGCTTCCCGCCCGGCCAGCCGGTGATCGTGTTCTGCAATGATTTGAAGACTTCGATATTGATGTCGTACGCCCCGCCGCGATGGCTCAGCAGCTCCTGCAGGCCATGCTCGTTGTAATCCTCGTCGGTCAGCTTCAGCAGCGGCTTTTTGACCGTCAGCGCCAGCCAGATGGCGGCGGTACGCGTGGTCTTGGTATCCCACTGCAAGCCAAATTGCAGCAGCGGCCCAAGCAGCCAGGGGGTTTTGAATCGCGTCAATTCGCTGGCGGCGGCAGAATCGAGCACGATCCGCGCCGAGGGATGTTGCTGTAGATAACTTGCCGCGACGCTCGATGAAACTTCGCCCTCAACTGCGCGCCGGATTACACCGGCTTTATGCTCGCCAAAGGCCAGCAGCACGACGGTGCGCGCTGAATTGATGGTCCCGACGCCCATCGTGATGGCTTTGCGCGGCACATTCCATTCGCCAAAGAAATCGCTGGCGGCATCCATGCGCGTCACGCGGTCCAATGTGATCAATCGCGTTCGGCTGTCGCGCGGAGAGCCCGGTTCATTGAAACCAATATGTCCCGTTCGGCCAATGCCCAGGATCTGGTAATCGAGCCCGCCAGCGTCGCGAATCTGCCGTTCGTATTCCTGGCAGAAAATGCCGACGCGGTCGAGCGGAATCGTGCCGTCCGGCACATGCACATTCTCCGGCCGGATATCGACATGATCGAACAAGTGTTCCTGCATGAACCGCCGATAGCTTTGCAGCTCGTTGGGCTGCATCGGCCAGTATTCATCCAGGTTGAACGTCACGACATTGCGGAACGACAAGCCCTCTTCGCGGTGCAGGCGCACCAGCTCTTCATATACGCCCGTCGGCGTCGAGCCGGTCGCAAGGCCCAGCACCGTCTTCTCTCCTCGCGCGGCTTTCAGATTGATCAGCGCGGCAATCTCCTGCGCCACCGCCTTGCTGGCCAAAACGCTTGACGAATAAACGGTGACGGGAATGTGCTCCACATTCGCGGCCAAAACATGCGGCCCGTGTGAAGGAATTACGTGTTGTGAATTGGCGATGGACATGGCTTTTGCAGTTCCTTGGCCGGCTGATTCGCCTGCGTTGGCACCGGGAAAATTTCGATCGCGCGATAATTGAGATAGCGATTTTTCATCCAGCGCACCGCGAGCAAATCGACCAATGCCCGCAGCGCGCGATTGCGCAGCCCATACTTGGCGGTGCCTGCAAAGCGCGGCGAATGCTTCACCGGCACCTCATTAACCGTGTACCCGCGCATCTTCACCAGCGTTGGCATGAAGCGATGCATGCCGCGATATAGCTGCAATCCTTCCAGGCAGTGCCGCTTGTAAAGTTTCAGGCTGCTGGCCGAATCCTGAATGGTCTCGTCGCTGAGCCAGTTGCGGATGCGATTGGCGATGCGCGACTGCAGCCGGCGAACGGTCGTGTCCTGCCGATCCTGACGCCAGCCGTTGATCATGTCGAATTGATCCAGCAACGGCAGCAGCCGGGGAATTTCTTCCGGATCGTTCTGCAAATCGGCATCGAGCGTCGCGATGACATTGCCCTGCGCCGCCTTGAATCCCGCATCGAATGCCGCGCTCTGGCCGCTGTTGGCCTTGAGCTGAATCACGCGCAGCCACGGCCGATCATTCATCGCCTGCGCCAAAAGCCGAGGCGTGTCATCCGTGCTGCCATCATCGATGAGGATGACTTCGAAGCTGAATCCCGCCGGGCCGAGCGCCTTCTCGACGCGCGCAAGCAGCTCCGGAATATTCTCCTGCTCGTTGTAAGCGGGAATGACCAACGACAATGCCGGACGCGATGAACCCATTGGGCGAGCCATTGTACGGAGTCATCGCCAACCTGCGAGCGACGAACCGCGGGGCGCGCAGCGCGCGGCAGTGCGCCGCGCGCCCCGCCGGAGACAAATTCCGCCCTCATTGCAAGTCGCGAATCCTCAACCGGATACGATAGTACGTCACCGTACATGGAACAAAATGAGACAAAATGGGGCGCGCAATGACCATTTTTGACGCCCAGAAATGCCCCGTTTTTGCGATAAACCATGGCCGGACAAGCATCTATATCGATATCAATTTATTGCTAATCGACATATCGGCGCCCCGCACTTCTGTCAAGTTATTTTACTTTTTTCGGCAGATAACCTCACGCCGCGCATCCACTTACGCCGACCGAGCGTTTTGGATGCTCTTTTTCGTAATTTCACGCGCGCCCCGCCGCGCCCCGCCTCTTGGAGCGGCGCGCCGCATCGGTTTCTGACATACTTCGCTGTTTGCGTGTGAAGTACGAACACGGTGAAATGAGTAGTGAGCACCGGCCGATGGCGATCGGCGCCGGAGTGTAAGAGTAATTAGCCACCGATAAAGACCGATGTCCACCGATGCGCTCTGATCGGTGCTCATCCGTGCCCCATTCGGTGGCAAAGAATTCAATCAAAGGGAACGTATCTTGAACCTTTAATTGACTTGCCACTTTTTGCTGCCGGCAGCTTACCGCGGCGATCGCGCATTCGCGGTCGGGTCGTGCAGGACACGGGTTCTGCCTGCCTTGTAATCCCACACAATCAGTTCGCCGCTGCGCCAAATAACCAACCGCGCCCGCGGCGTGTCCCAATACACTCGCGCATAGTCGCGCCAGTCTTCGCTCATCGCCGGGGGCGTCGACGTTCGCGTTTGGAATGATCCATCGAGTGAGCAATGCAAGATTTCGGCCTGGTCAGTGTAGAGCGTCAGCAGGGTGCGGCCATCCGACTCGGCGTCGAGAAAACATTTTCCATCACGCCGCATTGTGAACGGCTCAAGGTTTTGCGACTTCCTGTCTCCGTAATACCCGTAGTCGTTGAAGGAGTAACTGCGCCCTGCCAACTCAAACATGCGGTGAGGATTAGGACGCGCGGGCATGACGACTAAATATTTGGGGACAATCAGCAGAAACCGAAGATCTTCGGTGAACCGCGGGCTGGTCTGCTCCGACGAGGTCCTCCCAACAGCCGCACACCAGTTGATCATCTCGGTCAGTCCTGGCACTTCCATCTGCTGCCAGGTCGTCACATCTTTCACGCGGGCCACGTTGTTTTCGTGCACAACGAGCCGGCGGCCCGAACCGGTGAAGGCATGCAGGGACGGTGGAGAGATGAAACCGCTTGTGTTGTAGAAATCATCGGAGTTGCCGGGAATCCGATATATCGGCCCGATCAGGCGGTGCGTGTCCAGTTCCCATCTTTGCAGTTCATACTGCTCTTCATCCCATAGAAAGTGTTCCACCACGACCAGAGGCGAACCCGAAACGAGCCGGGCTTCATCAAGCCTGCTCGCGACATCGCCTGGCGCCTGCATCTCTTGTTTCGTCCACGATCGACCTTTGAATTGTTGCCGATCCGCGAGGTCAACCCGGTACATCCAAAATCTTCTGTTGCTGATGGTCCCGATGTGCGCACCGACGAGCTCGTGATACGAATACGACTGGCAAAGGATATGGAACTCGTCCCCCACGAGGTTGCCGGTGAGCGCGCTGAAATGCTGAGTGGTCTCGCAGCCGACCGCGCACAGGAGCAGCCCCAATGCGAACACAATGGCGAACAGGCGCGGTTTCATGTCTCTTCCTTCTCAGCGGTTGTGCCACGACTCCATGCCGTTTCCTTTCCTGCCACCTACGCTAATCAATATAATCACATTACCAGGCCGAAGCTGCACGCTAAGATGCCTAGACCCACCCGCACACGCCGACTGTCGATTGCCGCGATATTAGCCTGCGCAGCGTTTCTGGCGGCAGCCAGCGCTGGTATCCGAAGCTTTTGGAGCATGGATGAATTGGACTTTGGACAGGATCGAGCAGTCGCGCTGGATGGCGGTTGCCTTTACTATGCTCGGGCGTCACTCAAATTCAGGCAGAACTCGGTCGAACATGTATCTTGGCGCTATCGAGTCATCGCGTATCCGAATGACTTCTTAGGATTTGCCGTTTGGAAGCGGGTCATGCGCTTCCCGAAGGCAACTGGAACCGGCAGCGTTTTTTACGTTCGCGCGCCCCTATGGCCCTTGCTTATCCTGCTGATCATCGCCCCCGCTCGCTGGCTTATCGCCCGCCCCGAAAACGCGCCGGCTTTCCCGGTCATCACAAAACAGCCTTAGTTGTGTGATACAATTCCCCCGATGCCAGATCAGAAGCAAACGCTGGAATACAGCAGGCCAACGCCCCGGTTTTCGCTGCTGCGTCTCGATTCCGTCTTTTCGATTGTGACTGGCGTGGCCGTCACCATCACGAGTCTCGGTTGTTTCTGGGCTATCGATGGATATGACGACATCCATTCCGCTATTCTTCGACGCGCTTACGATGAACACTGGGTTCTGTTTCTCCCGCCGGTGGCGGTCATCGGTGTTGTGGCTGGGGTAATATCATGGAAAAAAACTCGGAGCACGGCGTCAATCTTTGGAATCGTGCTGTCGTCAATCGCCTTTGCCGTATCGATGGTTCCATGTGCGATTGATCGTGTTCTGTATTTCATGAGGCACTGACGGCCCACAGATATTTCGGTTAATTTGTACAACTGGTTTCACATTAGGACACCACATCGCGGCCACCGACGCGAAGCGGAATGCATGAAAAGGAAATCTTCAGTAATCCTTTTCTGCTCGTTGGTGGGCGCAGCTATCGGCGCGGCCATAGCGTACACCGCTCCGATGTGGCCAATATTTTATGGTGATGTTTTAGAGACTGATCCTCTCTGGGCTGCGCTTGAGCCGGGGTTCAGGGTTTGGCGGAGGTATGACGAGTATTATATTCCTGTTGCGATCTCAATCGTCATTATTGGCGTCTGCCTGTTCTATGGGCGCAAATATGGCAAAGGACTGGACCGCAAGGCGAGAAACCGACGCATCTTCCGCGGTTGCTGCGAAGCCTGCTCTTACAACCTTAAGGGCAACACATCCGGCGTCTGCCCAGAATGTGGTGCGCCGATCACCGAGGCCAGGTAGGCGTGTGGCAGACGTGTAAGTTAGACCGCCGATAGAAAAAGTGCCGCAAGCATCCACGCCCCGCTGCAATTCCTCTCAACCGCGAACAATCAAATCAGTGCGACCCAATTCCAGGAACGAGTGCGCTTTGAATTCTTCGATAATCAGCGGGATCAGGGGGCGCAGCAGCGATTCTAATGCGGCGTTGCTGATGTTCCCCGTGGAGATCAGCAAAAGCTTGGCCGGGCGACCCTGAAGCGTATGCGAATCAACGAAGTCGGCATCCTTGGTTATGAGCGCCCGATCCTCGCGGGCAGCAAGGCTCGTCAATTCATCGTCCGATGTGCGATTTCCGCGTGGCAAGTCCAGTGTGTGAACGGCGTCGCAGCCAGCGAAGACAAACCAATCGACCATCCGACGCGGCAAGTGTGCGTCGATCAGGAACTTCACGGCGCCACCGGCTGCAATCGCCGCGTGCGCGCAAGTTGTGTCGCGAACGCGAAGACCGCCAACAGGTCCTCGTGCTCAAGGTCGGGGTAATCGGCCAGGATTTGCTCTTCGGTCATCCCGGAACTGAGCAGCTCCAACAGCGTTTCCACTGGATAACGCAATCCGCGAATGCACGGTTTTCCATGGCAGATCGACGGATCGATCGTGATGCGTTTGAGAAGTGAATCCATTGCTTCCATTATAGCATTCAGACACGAAGGCGTCTCATCCCCACTGCGCCTTCTCATCAAGCCGCCGCGGCGCAGCCGCGTCTGGTGCCGCTTAGCCGCAGCGCATGCGATGCGCGTTCCTCCCATGGCTCATCGCAACATCTCCGCCAAGAATCTCCCCGTGTGCGACGCTTTGCACTTCGCGATTTCTTCGGGAGTCCCACATGCAATCAATTGCCCGCCCTTGTGCCCCCCTTCCGGCCCCAGGTCGATGACGTGGTCGGCGGTTTTGATCACATCCAGATTATGCTCGATCACGACGACGGAATGGCCGTTATCGACCAGGCGGTTGAGGCTCACCAGCAGCCGATCGATGTCGGCAAAGTGCAGGCCGGTGGTGGGCTCGTCGAGGATGTAGAGATTGTGCTTGCCGCGGATTTGCTTGCCCAGTTCGCCGGCGAGCTTGACGCGCTGCGCTTCGCCGCCTGAAAGAATGGTTGACGGATGGCCGAGCTTGAGATAGCCGAGACCCAGTTCTTCCAGCACGCTGACTTTTCGGGCGATTGAAGTTTCATCGGCGAAGAATTGCGTACCTTCTTCCACAGATAGATCGAGCACCTCGGCGATGTTCTTCCCCTTGTACTTCACCTCCAGCGTGTCCTGGTTGTATCTCGCTCCTTTGCAGGTCGGGCAGAGCACTTCCACATCAGGCATGAAGGAAAGCTGGGTGGTAATGGTACCTTCGCCGGCGCATTCTTCGCAGCGGCCGCCTTTGACGTTGAAACTGAAGGTGGCGGCGGTGTAGCCGCGTTTCTTGGCTTGGTCGGTTTCGGCAAAGAGGGCGCGGATCGCGTCATAGAAGCCGATGTAGGTGGCCGGGTTAGAGCGCGACGATCGGCCGATGGGAGATTGGTCCACATCGATCACGTCGCTGAGATGTTCGCTGCCGGACAGCGAATCATGATCACCCGCGAAGACCCGGCTATCGTGAAACAGCGAAACCAGTTTCTTATGCACGATGTCATGGATCAGCGAGCTTTTCCCTGATCCGGAGGCTCCGGTCACGCAGACGAATTGCTCTAACGGAATGGTGACGTCGATGTTGCGCAGATTATTCTGCCGGGCGCCGCGCACGACCAAGGATTTTCCGCTGCCAGGCCGGCGCTTCTCTGGGATCACAATGCTCCTTTTCCCGCTGAGATATTGGCCGGTGAGTGATTTGCTGCCTTTGAGGATCATTTTCAGAGGACCCTCAGCGACAATCGTCCCGCCATGCACTCCCGGCCCGGGGCCGATTTCTAAAATATGATCCGCGGCGCGAATCGTGTCGGCATCATGTTCGACGACGATCAGCGTGTTGCCCAGATCGCGCAGCCGCTTGAGCGTCTCGATCATCTTGACGTTGTCTTTGGGATGCAGGCCGATGCTCGGCTCATCGAGGACATAGAGCATTCCCATGAGCCCCGAGCCGATTTGCGATGAAAGCCGGATGCGCTGCGATTCACCGCCCGAGAGCGTGGCCGATCGACGATTGAGATTCAGATAATCCAGCCCGATCGCGATGAGCAGCTCGAGCCGGGTTGATACTTCGCGCACGATCGTCTCGCAAATCGCCCGCTGTTTTTGCGTCGGCTTGATCGACTTGAGGAATCCCAGCAGATCGACCAGATGCATCTGGCCGATTTCATAGAGATTGTGCCCTTCGAGTGTGACCAGTCTTCTCGTTCGCTTTAGGCGCGCCCCGCCGCACTCGGGGCAATCGTATTCGACCATCACCTTCTTGAGATATTCATCCATTCCCGCATTGGAAGTCCCCTGCTTGCGGTACTGGCGATAGTGATGCTCCAGTTGATTCACGACCCCCTGAAATTTGATTTTCTTGCCGGCATGTTGCTGCCCCATCTTCGCCTTGGGCGGAAGCACAACCTCAAATTGCTCGCCCTTGGTACCGTGGAGGAGAATCTGCACGTACTTTTCGGCCAGATCCTTAAAAGGAACATCGAGACTGAAGCCATAATGTTTCGAGAGGCTATAGAGCATCCGGCCGCCCCAGCTATCGGGGCTGTTGGTCATCGCCGCATTGACGAATGCGCCTTCGTTGAGGGTTCGCTTCGGATCAGGCACAAGCAGCGTTGGATGCACGCGCATGGCGGTGCCGATGCCGGCACAGGTTGGGCAGGCGCCGGCCGGGTCGTTGAAACTGAATTGAATCGCATGCATTTCCGCGGCCACGAGCCGATGTTTGGCGCAGCCGAATCCGTCGTAGAACTTTTTATACGCAGCGCCCGGTTGCTTGGGCTTAATGATGTGAAAGCTCAGCAACCCATCGCCCAGTTTCAGTCCATGTTCCAGCGAAGTCAGGACCTGCTGGTCGATCCCTGGGCCGATGATGAAGGTGTCGATCACCGCCTCGACCGAATGCTCCTCTTCTTCATCCAGCTCGATATGTTCCCCCAGATCGCGCGGCTTGCCGTCGATCCGCGCGCGACGATAACCATTTACGCGGATCTGCTCGAAGAGGTACTCGTAATCTTCGCCGTGAATCTTGTAGACCGGCGCGCGCACTTCAACTTCGGTTCCCTTGGGAAGCGAAAGCAGATGCTCGGTCATCTGATACGCGCTGCGGATGACCAGCTCCTGGCCGCAGTATGGACAATGCGGCACGCCCATCGTCGCATAGAGCATCCGCAGATAGTCGGCGATGTCGGTCATCGTGCCGACCGTCGATCGCGGATTGGCCCCCACCGTTTTCTGATCGATTGAGACGACGGGCGAGAGTCCGTTGACGAAATCCACGTCCGGCTTCTTGAGCTGCCCGATGAAGCGCTTGGCGAAGGTGGACATGGACGCGAGCAAACGCCGCTGCCCCTCGGCATAGAGCGTGTCGAACGCGAGCGAGGATTTGCCGGACCCGCTTACGCCGGTGACGACGACCAGCTTGTCGCGCGGGATCTCGACGTTGACGTTCCGCAGGTTATTCTCCCGCGCGCCGCGAATGTCGATGGTCGTTCGCATGAATGGCCCGTCATCTCCATCATTCCCCGTCCAGGAAATAGGCCGGCTCCTCGACCCGATCCGTGCTGCGTTTGGTCAGCTTGAAAGGTGCCGAGACTTTTTGCAGCCGACCTTTGCGCTCCAGCCATTCGCAGGCCGATTCCAGGTGAAAGGGATGAAGCTGCGAGAATGCGAAATAGTCGCTAATTTCCGACAGCGGCACCACGCGACTTTGCTTCTTGAGATAGGCCAGCAGCGGCTTCAAATGAGCTTCGTAATGCTCTTCGAGATATTTCTCGATGGCCTCGATCGCTGCCGACAGAACCTTTCGATTCTTTCGCTTGGCCAGCACATCGAGATAGATGGTCTTGAAGAGCTTTGGCGCGCCGTCCATCGCGCGATAGATGATGTCCTGCTCGCAGATTTCGCCGAGTCGGATGATCTCCGTGTGCGCGATGCTGTGCGCCGCATTGATAATTTCCTGCGCCGCCAGCTCCAGGTCTTCTTTGATCTTCAGCCGCTTGTTCGCATGACGATGGGCGTGAATGGTCCAGGTGGAAAAAGCCAACAGTTCGCGCTCCTGGTCTTTGGTGGCCAGGCGGTTGGCCTTTTCAAACCAATTTGCGATGGAAGGATCGCGACTGAAGACGATCTTGCGATGCGCGAAAAAATTGCAGGAAAAAGCCGTGCGCGAGGCCCCCTCCACCATTTTTTTGAATCGGCTGCGTGGAATCACCTCGGCATGCAGATTGATTCCATCCTCAACCAGGATGCGGAAGATCCGCTCGTCCTCGCCGTCGCTCGGCAGCCGTCGCGTCACGCCATCCGCTTCAATGATCCACAGCGACAGCGACTCGCGCCGCCAGATGATCTCCTCCGTCAGGCTTCCCACGAGCACGACCGCCAGCACATAACGATCTTCTGCGATGCGCTCAATGAATTGCTGAAGCGCCGCTTCGAATCGCGCCAGTTTTTCCGCGTCCTTCTCCAAGCGCATAGTTTCCGCCGGGGAGTTTGTGCAGTTAGCTAAAGCTGTATTGAAGACCCAGAGATGGAAGTCTACATGCCGCCGCCGAGGAACGTCAAAGAAAGCCAACGCTGGATATGGACGATTTAGTGAGGTTTGCCTAGATCCCAATCTTGAGTTCCTTGAAGAGCAGCGCGCACCCGCCAACAAATCCCCCTACTCAACTGGATTCAGAAGTTCCCCATCTTTCCAGAAAATCATCAGGTGGCGATGGAACAGGCAGAAATCCTGAGAATGTCTTACGACTGCGGCAAAAAACCGCAAAATTATTGTTTTGACTTTCACCCTCGTGCCCGGATAATCGCAGTTGAGGCAGATTGGGATGGAATCTGTTTGCTACGGGGTTTGTTTGCGATGGGGTTAGGGGATCTAGTCAGGGCTTTGGAGACGAAAATGAAAATTAGGCGATGCTCTCGCCGCTCTTGGGGGCGGCCTGCCGCCGCTGCACTATTGTTATCCGGTGCAGTTGTGGTCAGTGGCGCGCGTGCAGACACAATTGTCAGCGATTTGGGTGTGGCTGGGCCGAACAACTATGCGATTCTCGGGCTCAATAGCGGAGTGACCATCACGCTGAATGGCCCTGGGCAGACCGTGGGAAATGTGGGTGGCTTTGGGGATGTTGCACTCAACAGCTCTACGCCGCCGGCGATCACTGGTAATCTTTTTCTGGGCACCGCAGGGACTACGGCCGGTTCGGCGGGAAATCTGTCGGCTCAGGTTTCGGGCAGCATCATTCAAACTGCGGCTTCGAACACCCAACTGGTGAACGCCGCGGCCGCCGCAACTAGCGCGGCTAATACGTTCAAGACAATGGCCGCGGACCAGACAATCAGCACGAGTATTACAAGCACCACGACGTTGACTGCCACGCATTCGGGGTTCTACGTGGTCAACCTTAACGGCAACATTACGCTGGGTAATACCGACAAGCTCATTTTGTCGGAAGCGGCCGGCGTCAACGCGCAGTTTGTCCTCAACGTCAATGGAAACATCACGCTGAACGGCGGAAACAACTTCTCGGGTGGCGACATTGTTCTCGGCGGCGGCTTGACACTGAATAACGTCCTCATCAACGTGACCAGCACAACCGGCGGCGACAACGTGACCTCCTCGGGTGGATCGAGTCCCGATCCAGCTCATCCCGGCAATACACTTCCCAACGCATACATTCAAGGCATCCTTCTGGATGTCGGCGGCGGCATCCATCTGTCGCCCGGTCAGGTCTATGGCGAAATCATTGGCGGCGGGAATGAAATCAACTTGGTGTCCGGGTCGCAGGTGAACTCGCAGACCGCCGCACCGCTTCCCAGCACGGCTTTGTCTGGCACAGCATTGTTAGGCGTTGTCGGCGCGGGACTGACGTTGCGCAGGCGCCGCTCGATGGCCTGACAAATCCTGCCGCGCGTGGAAGAACATAATGAATGAAAGTGCCGCCAGAACTTATTGCTCTTGGCGGCACTTTGTTTTGCGATACATCGCACCACTTCAAAACGCTAGCCCAAGAATTCTTACCCTGCAGCAATGCAGCGATTGACTTCATTGCGCCAGGAACACGTTCGCCCCGGCACCGCCAACCAGCGACAGATCGTAATAAATGTTTGAGTTGCCGCTCTCGGTGACGCTGAGGGCGACGACCCGTCCGGCCAGAGCGCCGCCGCCTGCAAGAGAGAATGCGCTTTGGGGAGCATAAACATCGGCATAGAGCGTGGCCGACCCGCTGACGGAGATGGAGCCGCTGCCGCCGACGTAGAGGCGGAAATTGGCTGGGACGTTTCCGCTAGTGGAGACCGAGCCGCCGGCGAGACTCACGTTGCCGTTAACGTACACAATAGCCGGTCCAGAAAACTGCAGAGTGCTTCCGCCGGAGAGTGAGATCGAGTGGAAGTAATACGTTCCCGCGCTCAAAGTGAGTGTTGCGCCGCCACTGAGGCTCAGATCTTTACTGGCGCTGAGATACGCTGACGGGATCGATGCATCGTTATTCGAGGACGCGGCATTTCCGAAACTCACGTTCGGAAAACTTAACGGCTGTGGCAGATTTCCAATGGTTCCGCTGACCGCGCTGGGCGATGCATTGACCGTCATGCCGGGCCCTGCCAGGGCATTCCCGTTGATCGTCGCCCCGCCGTTGAGCGTGATGTTTCCGTTGCTGGCGATCGTTCCGCTATTTTGCGGCGAGGTGATGTAGCCGGTGGAATTCGACGTTGAATAGTAACTGTCGGAGACGCCACCGGCCATCGAGACAAAGTTCAAGCCGACAACTCCGTAGGGAGAGCCGGCAAGGCACGCGATGGAGGTGGCATGTACATCGCACGTACTCCGTCCGACGATGCCCGCAAAAATGAGAGGAACCGCGTTGCTGTTAGCAGATGTTCGACTGGCTCTCACGCGGACGGCGTTGGGCTCAACGAAACTACCATTGGGTGTGACGGTGAAGGTTGCAGAGTGAGGATCCCAGTTGCCAAACTCAATGTTGCTGGAATTGATGACCACCGAATTGCCATCACAGACATTGTATCCCGCGGCTGCGATCGCCTGGCTGCGGGCCGGGCCGGTATCGGGAAGAGCCAGTGCGCCAGCGCGCGCCGCGGCATCGGCGGCGAATTGCAATTGGCGCTTGGCCAGGTAGACGCGCGCCCCATCCAATCCCAGAGAAACGAACCCGACGAAAAGGATCATCGCGACCGACATGTAGATCAGGATCGTCCCCCGCCGATTTGTAATGCGTGGGGACATGCTCACTCCTTGATCATGACCGCGGTGCCGATGACCTGTTTCGATGAATCGATTCCGCCCAAAAACGTCGGCAGAGTATGAACGCCGATGTTGCTCCAGCCGGCGGTGACGGTCACAGTGACTGCAGTGCCCTTGGACGCGGTGCTGACGTCTGTTGGATTGGTGGTGATCGTGTAGCTGGAGTTACCAAATCCGCTTGCGCCAAGCGAAGCCGAAATGGCGCTGGTGACGGAAGTATTGGTCGCGCTTTCGGGGACGGCAGCCCGGACCCCAATTTGCGCTGCCGAGACAAGCGAATTCTTGGCAAAGAAGAAATAGCCGTAATCGACCAGGCCGAACGTAAGCATCAGCAGCAACGGGAGAGCCAGCACGAACTCAATCATCGACCCGCCGTGGCGGTCATGCGGCCGGCGAGCGCCCAAGCGCCGGCTCCGATAATTTGCGTGTAACCATCGCGTCATTGCAAAAAACGGTTTCTGACGCTCAGGGCCATCCGTTAACCTGGAACGGCAGATGCGGTTTGGGCGACTCCATGCCGAACAAATGGCGGCGCGGCCTCAATGCCTGGAATCGCCTTAAGACAGAGCTTCTCTTACCTTACAATGCAATCGGGCGGGAGTGCGGGGAAGTTAAGAATCTTGCTGTTTGACTGCGGTGCGCGTCTTTTGGTAGGTCCAATAAAGCTTCGGGATCGGCCTAAATTAAGTGTCAGCAATTCTACGCAGCGTCGGAACACTGAAGTATCAGTTCGTTTACGACGATTAAATAAACACTGCTAAATATGTCGCGCTGTCAGTCCGATTTGCGGGAGACACTTCATTGTAAAAGGGAGCGCCGCGTGCATCGTCCACACAATAGACGAATTGACAGCGCAATTGGCTCTCGCCGCGGCCTGGTGCTGATTTATGTCATGCTCAGCATGATCATTTTCCTTGTCGTTGCTTCACTTGCAATCGACATGGGGCATGCCCGCCTGGCCAAGACGCAGCTTCAATTCGCGGCCGACGCCGCGGCGCGGGCGGCGTGCGAAGATTTGCCCTATGGGCAATCCACCGCCCGCAAGACGGCCGTCACCATCGGCGCCGCCAACAACGTCGATGGCACGCCGCTGGTCATCACCCCCGGCACCGACATCGTGTTCGGGACCTGGGATCCCAACGCCAGAACCTTTACGCCATCCAGCGGCTTAGGGAGTGGAACTGGGAACGCGATACAAATTAACGCATCGCGGACGGCGGCAAAGGGTAACGCGATTCAGCTCGCCTTTGCTTCGGTTTTCAGCTCCGGCACCAGCGATATCCATGCGACGGCGACCGCCTGTTTTGCGGGCGGAAATGGCGCCTATTCGATTGTTGGGATGAACAGCATCAGCATGACCCTCAACTCCTACACCGACAGCTACAATTCTTCGGTGGCGCCTTACAACTCTTTAAGTCCCAACCATAGGGGTTCAATCGCGTCGAATGGCAATATCAGCCTCTCGGGTTCGGTCAGCGTCGATGGAGATTCCCGGGCCGGCGTCGGTAAAGCCACGACGGTCAGCGGCAGTGCCAAGGTCACCGGCCTCAATGCGCCGCTCGGAACGGTCATGAAGTATCCCAGCGTTACGCTGCCCTCCACTTACACCGACCTGGGCGACGTCAACATCAGCAGCGGAACGACCAGCATCCCCGGCGGCACTTATCTGATTCACAACCTGACGTTGAGCGGATCGGCCCACATCATCTGGACCGGCCCGACCGTGCTCTATATTCAGAACAGCTACAATGTGACGAACACCGTCCAGATCGACACCTATCAGAATATCCCTTCCAATCGCGTACTGAACTTCCTGCCGACCTGCACAACCGCAACCTGGAGCGGCACCAATGTCTGCACCGGCGATCTCTATGCGCCAGACACCGATTTCACCATCGGTGGAACCGTGCAGATGTTTGGCCGAATCCTGGCCAAGTCGATCACTCATTCCGGTGGTGGCGGAATGCATTACGATGAGGCGCTGAGCCCCCCCGGCGGCGGCACGACCGGGCCGTCGGTGACGCTCGTGCAATGAGCGGCATCGGCGCCAGGTAGTGCGCAAGATCAACCGGCGCATATTCGCAATAGCTGGTCATTTGGAACGCCGACGTCCACGTCGGCTCTTCTGCATGTATTTCCGACGAGGGCGTCGGCATTCCAATTTTCCCCACCGCGCGGCAGTAGTCATCATTTAACGGGCGGATAGGATGGTCACGAGTTGATCGGCCCACGATGGCCGGAGCAAGGGCTCATGACCAGGCAGTTTGGACAATTCGAGGCGGTGGCGCAGCTTCATGCTGGGCCGTTTGGCACGCTGTTTAAAGCGCGCTATTCACGCCGGCGTGGTGATTATGCCGTCCGGTATTTCAACCCCGACCCGGTCCTTGCCAATCCAGATCAAATCAAACAGGCGCTGGCCGATTTTGTCGAGCGCGGGCAGCTTGAGCGAAGACTGGTAGCCGAGGGCGCGACGCATTGGGTGCGGGTGCATGAGCTGGTGAGCGGCGAAGGCGGGTACCGCGTTCTGGATTATTATTCGCAGACCGCTCGCACGCTGATCCAGAATCACATCGAGCTGACCGGGCTCGAATTGCACTCCATCATCAGCGGCGTCGTCGCTGGGCTGGTGGAATTGAAGAAAATTGCCGGGCGGTCGCATGGAAATTTGAAGCCGGAAAATGTACTGCTGGATCGGAGGAAGCGGCGCGGGGCTTATACGGTTGCGCTGGTGGATGCCGCCGCGACCTGGCAGCTCGGGGCGGCGGGAGATGCCGAGCGGCGAGATCTTTGCGCGGTGGGGAATCTGATCCACGACCTGGTTATTCCTGATCCGCGGTCGGTGCATCACGCAGGCCCATCGCCGCGATGGGAAGCTTTAGGTCCTGTCGGCGAAAGCTGGAGATCGCTATGCAATGATTTGATTGCAGATGATGCCGATCGGCTGCTGGCGAACCTGGAAGAGCTTCAATCGCGGGTGGCTCATCTTGGGCAGCATCACGCGGGAGGAGATGGATCAAACAGAGGCGTTTTAGTTGCCACTGCTGCGATCGTCATACTTGCTGGCGGTCTCGCTATCGCATATCCATTTCTGAGCAAGCACGTCAAGCTGCGGTGGATCGCGCGAGGCGACGGGAAACAACACGTGCCGGCGACATTGCCGTTGGATCGGGCGACCACGCGTCCGCAAAACGTAACGCTGGCGACGCAGCCCATTGTGATCAATCTGTCGGAGCATCCTGCGAAGCAACCGACGACTGAAGTAGCCACGACGCAGCCATCGGGAGACTCAAATACATCGACCAAGCCTGTGGTCGTTGTCGATAGGCGTCCGGTCGAAACGACTCGGCCGGTCGTGGTCGCGGATTCGCAACCGGTTCTGACCACGCAGCAGGTGGCCGAAACACGGCCGATCGCGACGACCCGCCCTATCGAGGTGGCGACGACGGAGCCGGTGGTCATGCCAGACCCGATTATCCAGCAGCGCAAGGAGCTGATGGATTCGGCGGCGGCACTTAGCGCTCTGCTGGATCAGGGATACAGCGTTGCCGATTCCACCGGTGATTTAACGCTGGCAGATGCCATCGCCCGGTATCGCAAGGCCCGCATTCCACTGAGCGTGGACGAGGCCGAGAGGGCAGGTGGTCTGGATGCGCGAATCCGCGATGAGCAAGCCGCCGTTACCACCAGCGATCCGCAAAAGCTGCTGGAGCTGATTGGCCAATCAAAACAACTTGACGTCGCGATGACTGCATGGCATCGGATCAGCGGCGTGCAGGTGCCCGTTGATGTGAACATGCTTCCACAAGTGCTGGCCGCCTCGCAGCAGCTTTCGGCATTGATCGAGCGCGTCGCCAAGCCGGAACGTCAGACGGAATTGAAAAGCCAGCTTTCGTCGAGTCTCACGCCCATCTGGGAGCGCGCGATGCGGTCGGCCACAACGACCGATGCTATGGATCGAGGCCTGGAGTTAGCCCGCCAGTTCGGGGCGTCGCAATCGGCAATCGACTCCATCCGTGCGGCGCGGACGCTTAAACGTCGCGCCGAGTTCCTGGCAGATATCGATCAACTTCGTTCGACTGGCGCGATCGGCGCCGCCGAATATAGCGCTGTCAAGGAAATGGCCGATTCGGGTCGTGTGCTGGCCCAGCCGAATCGCGGTCGGCTTCTGAAGCTGCCGGACGATCATTCGCTGCAGGGCGTCGAGGCGATGTTTCCAGACCTGGCCGCCTATCGATGGCTCATCGGCGCCCGCGCGCAGGCGTCGCGCGTCACGACAGCCGATCGCGGCGATCTCTTCGCAGCGACAACCATCGCCATGGCGCGGGCCGGCTATATCCGCGATGCGCTCAACACGATTGAGGCGATGGAATCGTCGCCCGCCAAGGCGCAGGCATATATCGAGATTGCCAAGGCGCAGACGGCAGTCCGACAAGTTGGACCGGCCAATCAGACCCTCTCGCGGGCGATGGGGATTGGTTCGCTCATCCGCGATCCCAGCGCGCGTGCAAAGGTACTGGCAAGCATCGCGGAAGCGCAATCGCGCATGGGCCGCAGTTCCGATGCGATGGCCACGCTCGCACGGGCCAAAGGCTCGATCGAGGAAGTTCCTCAGGGCGACGCGAAGACCGACGCCCTGCTTATCCTCTGCAGCGCGCAGGCCCGGCTTGGCGATTATTCCGCGGCCTATGCAACCGCCTCACCGCTGAAAGCCTCTCCTGCACGTGCCGATGAAGCTACGCGAGAAATCGTCTGCGCGCAGGCTGATGCCGGTCAGATTGCCCAGGCGCAAGCTGGCCTTGCGAACATCAAGCTCCCGCAGGAGCAGTCGCTGGCGCGCGAGCATCTTGTGATGGCACAGATTCGAGCCGGCAAATTGGATGAGGCGCTCGCAACCGCTGACGGAATCGAAACACCCGCTCCGCGCGGCCGGGCGCATGCCGCGATCTGCGAAGCATACTTTCATGCCGGAAACGCTGCGAAAGCTTCATCCGCTATGGAATCAGCAATCTCGAACCTCGGAGTCGGAGATCAGGCACACCGGTGGGAACTGTATCCCGAAGTCGCTCGCGTGCAGACAGCGATCGGCAAGCTCGCCGATGCCCGCGCCACCGCCGATCAGATCGAAGACCTGCCGACCAAAGCGTCGGCCTCGTGTCTGATTGCAATGGAGCAAAGCCGGGCCGGTGACGCGGCTGGCGCAGCAAAGAGCCTGCAATCCGCGGCCAGTTCCATCGCTAGCGATTCGGGCGCACATCGCGTTGCCGCTTTGGCACAGATCGCAAAGGCGCAGGTGCAGTTGAACGACTCGGCATCAGCCAATGCGACGCTCGATTCGGCGCGCAGCGCCGCCCCCAGCACGACATCGGCGGATACGGAAGTGGATGATCGCGCGCTCATCGAAGCCGAGGTCGAAGCAGGTGCATGGGATGCCATTGATGCAAGCGCCGGAGGAAATGCCGCCGCGCGATGTCGAGCGCTCATCGCGGCGGCCGAAGCGATTTCATTGACCGCGCCAATCATGCGAATGCCGTAACGCTGAATCTCGGAAGCAGTGCCTGCATCTGGAGGGCGGCAGTCCCCTGCCGCTGCGAGTTCACGATAGCCGGCAAGCACGGATCGTAGATGACTTTAAAGAGCCGCGCACGAAGTAAGCGGTCCGGATGCGCTCCACGCGCCCAATCCGCTTACTTCGTGCGCGGCTCTTTCAATCTCGAAGCGCTCACGGCGTCGCAGGGGCGAGGCCCTCCGGTGCGTGACGCGCAGTCCATCTTTCGCCCGAAATTGGACGCGGCTGTCATGTCGGATAAGCTAAATATTTGCTCGTTGCGTCCGAACAGAGGCTATCGATGAATGCTTTCACCCACCGTTCGCAGATGGCGCCTGCATGCCGGCTGCTATCGCTTTCGATAGCGGCAGTCATCGTGATGTTCGCGATCGGCTGCGGCGCGCCGCCTCCGGTTGGCGTCAATACAGAGGATGCGATCAACGGGCTACCCTTGGCAGGCGTGCAGGTCGAGCGATCAGGCAAGGAAGGTTCGACAATCGTCGGAAAGACCGACGCCTCCGGCCATCTGCTGGCGATTCACGTGAAGCTTGGCGATCGCCTCTCCTTCAGCCACGCCGGCTATCTCCCGCGCATCGTGCAGATCGGGCTGTTCAATGCCCAGCCGATGAAATTCATCCCCGGCTCAAAAAACGAAGACCATCCGCAGGGTCTTTATGCCGCCGATCCGGAGGATGAGACGCTCAACTACGCCGCCGACCGGACGATCATTGTGCTGATGCATCCGGAGACAAAGTAGCGTTTCGCACCCAACAGCCGACGCGCAACGTCGTCGTCATCCCTTTAGCCGCCCCTTTGTGGGGCGCGTCTGATGGGATGGAAGCAGTTGCGGTGTGAAATCGCCGAGCGACGCGAATTTGATTATCGAAAAGCACCGTCGCGCGGGACGTGCCCTGGACGCGCTCCACTGAAGGAGCGGCTAAAGGGATGACGACGTCGCTGCGCGTCGGCTGTGAACAGTTAACTACGTCTCTGCCCTCACCGCCCCACCCGTCGGTCGCGTCCTCGGCGGCAGATCCGGATCTAAAAACCCCAGCGCATGCGGCGGCTTGATAATTCGCGTGCCGGCGGCTTCCTGTTCGGCTTTCAGTTGATCGCGCAGCTCCTGCATCTTTGTCCAATGCACGCGCGGGCGGTAATGATGCTCGGCATGGAAGCCGTTGTTGAACCAGATCCAGTTGTAGAGCTTGTGATAGGAGCTCACGCCCCACGCCACCGGCACATCGGGGTTGCCGCCGTAGTGGAGGTAATAGCCGTTGAGATACGAGAGACAGTGGCCGAAATACCAGAACGGCAGGAAATAGGCGATGAACCGCCAATTCAAAAACCCGGCCAGGATGAAGCAAGCCATGAAGGCGACGATCTCAAACACGCCCCACCAGGCTTCGCGCGGATTGAGCCGGTAAATATCGGTAAAGGTTTCCTTCGGATCGTCGCGGAAGAAGCTCAGGAAAACGTAAGACCAGGGATTCTCCGGCTCCCCATCGTGGCCATGTTTGTAAATCGAAAGCGGATCGTCAGTATGGCCGGTGGTGTCAGGCCGGTCGGCATTTCCAATGTGATGCCGGCGGTGAATGTTCTCGTAAAACACCTGCGAAAAGCCCATCGTCACCGATTCCAGCAGGCTGAAAAGCCGGTTCAGCAATGGAGATCTGAAATAGGCATTGTGCAGGAAATTGTGGGAGATGCCGTTGATGTTCCAGGAGATGCTGATCGAATAAACCAGCCCCAGCGGCACCAGCAGCCACCAATGCAGATGCGGGAAAGCCAGGAACAGCAGGATTACATAAGCAAAATGCGCGACGCCCGCCAGGACGGGAATCACATCCTTGCGCGACCATGCAAACAGCTTTGAATTCGTGCTCACACGCACGGTTTCCGCCAACGCCATAGCCCAGACAGGATATAGCGAAAAATGGGATGTGCAATATCGATTGTTGCGATTGAAGCACCTGAAGGGGCGACTTTTATGACTTACAATATGTGTCAATTGACATAAGGATTAAGTCGCGATGCTCACCGCCTTATTAGGCTCCGCAAACAAGGAACGCGTGTTGGTCTACTTGGCCAGCCGAGAGCGCGGATACGCGCGCGAAATTGGGCGATTTTTTCGCGCGCCGCTTTATCCCATTCAAAGGGCAATGGAAAGCCTGGAGGCGGCGGGAGTGCTCTGCAGCCGGTCGATTGGAAGGACGCGTGAATTTGAATGGAATCAGCGCTACCCGGCGCGCCAGGAGTTAAGGCGACTCGTTGAGCGCGCCCTGTCGCTCTATCCGCGCGAACTTCGCGAGAAACTCCTTGCCAGAACACGTCCTCGCCGAAAGGGCAAACCATTGTGAAGCCGGTAAATGAGATGTCGGCGGAGGAAGTGGCAGCAATCTCCGAACTCAAGTTCTATCGGCCATCGCCTTCTCAATCAATTCCCTCAGAATCGATCGATGGCAGCGCGACTCGCGAACGCACGCGGAGGAGCAGAGGAGCGTGATTGTCTCGCCGGCAGCGACGCGCTGGGCGAGCGACGCGATTAATGGGCCGTTCTTCTTCTGCTCCTGAAGATAATGACGGCGATATTGTTCCCAGGGAATGGGAGATGAGGTTTGTGTGTAAACGGCGGCGTGCAATTGGCGCGGGGGCCCTAGTTCGGGGCGCCATTCATTCCACGTTTCGTTTTGTTTACTCACGCCGCGCGGGCGGTAGCGCGTAATCAGCAACCGGAATCCATCATCAGGCTCGATCGGGTCATTCCATCGCTTGGTCTTGATTGGCATGGGGCCCCATGCATCAAAGCGTCGGCTCTTCGACGTCGAACATTTCCAGGCGCTCGATATAGGAAACCGGCCGATGCGTGCCGACCTTCTGCATGCGGTGGATCACGTCGCCAACCTCGCCCGCCCAGCGCAGGACATCGGCCAGATCGCGCTGCACATCTTCCATCGTGTCAGGGGGATGGCGAATCAGTCCTTCGAGTGTGACCATCACCGCCGTCATCGGTTGGGCGAGCTGATGGCAGGCTTCCTTGAGCGTTTCGACCAGCACGCGCTGGCGCTCGGCTTCCATCAGCAGGCCGATGCCAAATTTGCTCTTGAGGCTCACGTTCATCCGCGCCAGCAGCACCGGAAGATTCACGGGTTTGATGATGTAATCATTGGCGCCGCTATCGAGCCCTTTGATCACATCTTCCGTTTCACCCAACGCTGTGACCAGAATGATCGGCAGCGTGTCCTGCGGAAAATGCTTGCGGATTTCCTTCAGCACATCCAGCCCGCTCATGCCCGGCATCTGAATATCCAGCAGCAGCAGATCGGGCGGCTGGTTTTCAATCGAGCGAATACATGCCGGACCGTCGGAAACGGCTGACACGCGAAACCCGCGCGAGGTCAGCCGGCGCAGGAGCATGTCCTGGCTCATCGGATCATCTTCAGCAATCAGGATGCGCGGTTTGTATCTCATGCGAGGCATGAGATTCTAGGAAATCAGCGTGCCAAGTGAAGAAATGTCGGGAAAAAGTTTTTACGCATCGCGCCGGGCATTCGTTAATGCACGCCTTTTGCCGCCAGCCAGCGCTCGGCATCAAGCGCCGCCTTGCAGCCCATGCCGGCGGCGGTGATTGCCTGGCGGTAAATCGGATCGGCTACGTCGCCTGCCGCGAAGACGCCCTCAACGCTGGTGGTCGTGCGATGGGGATCCTTCAATACAAGGAATCCCTTGGAATCGGTTTCCACCTGCCGGCCGAGGAACTTGGTATTCGGGGTGTGGCCGATGGCGACAAACATCCCCGTGGCTTCGACGGTCTTGATTTCGTTGGTCACAAGATTTCGGACGCGCACGCCATTCATGGAAAGCACCTCCCCGCCATGTGCCTCGACCGTTTCACCCAGAACTTCTTCGACCGCGGAATTCCAATGCGGCTTCACCTTCGGGTTATCGAGCAAGCGCTTAGCCATGATGGGCGAAGCGCGATTGAGCGTATCCCGGCGATGAACCAGATGAACGATGCTGGCGAACTTGGTCAGGTAGGAGCCTTCTTCGCAGGCCGAGTCTCCGCCGCCGACAACGACGAGCGGCTTATTTCGAAATCGAGGAAGCGCGCCATCGCAAACAGCACAGGCTGACACGCCGAAATTCTTGTATTTGGACTCGGAATCCAGCCCGAGATAATTCGCGCTTGCCCCTGTTGCGATGACCAGCGCATGGGCCTCGACGGTCGTGCCGGCCGTATCCTTCAGAACAAAAGGCCTTCGCGTCACATCTACCGTTTCAATGTCTTCAGTGATGATGCGCGTGCCGAAGCGCTCGGCCTGCTGGCGCATATGAATCATCAGGTCCGGCCCCATGATTCCGTCGGGAAATCCAGGGAAATTCTCCACTTCCGTCGTCAGGTTGAGCTGCCCGAGCGGGAGCGTTCCGCGCAGGCGATTGTCTTCACTGATCGCACCTTCATATACGACCGGATTGAGATTCGCGCGGGCGGCATAGATTGCGCAAGTCCAGCCGGCCGGCCCCGAACCGATGATCACAAGTTTTTCAGCCATGCTTCGTTCCACTCAAAATAGCCGCTCTGATTTTCACTCAACGTATGCTCGATGCGCATCCGATGCGTCGGCAATAACTCCGGCAGATGATCGGGGTCAAAAAACTTCACCTCGAGCGATTCATCATCCGCCACGTGAACGCTTCCACTAATAATTTCGCACGCAAAAGTTGTCGCGCTGTAAAGCACCTGATCGCCATTGCCATAGGTGACGATGGGATCGACGTAAACACCAACAAGTCGATTCGGACGAACGATCAGGCCTGTCTCCTCACGCGCCTCACGTACCACTGCCTTGGCTAAAGGCTCGCCCGGCTCCGGCGCGCCGCCAATCACATACCACCGCCCGTCATCGCGCGAGCGATGCAGAAGCACCCGCCGCCGGTTGTCCAAGATAATTGCCGATACGGCCGGCATCATCACGCATTGGTTGCCGATCTTCTGCCTGAGATTGCGAAGATATTCAGAGATCGGCATAGCTCATTGGATCATAGGCGCAGTCTCGTCGGACGTGGTTCGACGTTTCCTAAGCCATCGCCGCTACAACTGCGTCTCCAACCTGACTCGTGCTGGCGGTGCCGCCCAAATCGCGCGTATGGTTTTTCGCGTCCGCAACGACCTTCTGGCAGGCTTGCTGGATCGAGGTTGCCGCCGCCCTGTGGCCCAGAAAATCCAGCATCATTGCAACCGACAGAAACGTCGCGATCGGATTCGCATAGCCCTTGCCGGCAATATCCGGCGCGCTGCCATGCACCGGCTCAAACATGCTGGCGGTCTTCTTGGTCGGGTTGATGTTTCCGCTGGCCGCCATGCCCATACCGCCCTGAATCGCCGCGCCCAGGTCGGTGATGATATCGCCGAACATGTTGGTTGTGACGATCACGTCATACGTTTGCGGCTTGGTCACCATGTACATCGTGCATGCATCCACATGGTGATAATCGGTGGCGAGGTCTTTGTATTCCAATTTGACTTCTTCAAATGCGCGAAGCCAGAGATTGTGTGCGTAGCGCAGCACATTCGTCTTGGCGACCAGCGTCACCTTCTTGCGACCCATTTGCCGGGCATGTTCAAAGGCAAAGCGGATACAGCGCTCCACGCCATGCCGAGTTGTCACCTCAATCTGATTGGCCACTTCGTGAGGCGTGTTTTTGTAAAGGAAGCCGCCGTTCTGGCAATAAAGCCCCTCGGTGTTCTCGCGGACGATGATCATGTCGATATCGCGCGCGGTTGCATTCTTCAACGGGGTGGGGACCCCGGGCAGGAGCTTCGTCGGCCGGAGATTGATGTACTGATCCAGTTCGAAGCGCATCTTCAGCAGGATTTCGGTTTCGAGAATTCCCTGCGGAATCTGCGCTGACCCGCGCGGATCGACGCCGACGGCGCCAAACAGGATGGCATCATGCGCCGCCAGCTCCTTTAGCGCCGAGTCCGGCAGCGTGATCTTCTTTTCCAGGTAGTATTCACCGCCGAAAGGGTAGTCGGTGGTCGAGTAGCTGAAGCCGAACTTTCGGCCCGCTTCCTTAAGCACCTTCAACCCTTCCGGCACCACTTCCTTACCAACCCCGTCGCCGGGCATCACCGCAATTTTCATAGGCTGGCAAGACTAGCGGAGCAGCCGATTGGATTCAAACCTGCACATGTCAGCCGGCGCATCTGACATCGGGCGCAAATGTCGCTGTACGGCCACTTCCATCTACCAGTGCAAGCTAGAAGCAACTGATGCTCAATCCCGCTACCGTAGCCCAATTGCGCAAGTAGCGTTCATCGATCAACTGAGGCGATGCATTGAAGCGGCCGCGCGCCTGGACGATGCGCCTTGATCGCACATCCAACTCGATCGTCACCCGGCGCTCGAGCCCGGCTCCATTGTCAATCCTCAACGAAAAAATCGCGGCGCCTCCGTGTGCGCACGTGCGCGCATAGCTGGCGACGCAGTGGTGCATCGCGCGACCTTCTGCGTTCAAATCGGCCGAAGAAATCAGTTCCTCAATGCGCACGATCCTTTGAGAACCTTCGGTTCCTTCGACCCGTTCGTATCCGGGAACGCCACAAGGCGACCAAGCAAGCAGTCCTCGGCCCGTTGCGCGATTCAGCTCACGGTGCCAGCGCTCGACTTGATGGAGCACGCCCTGAACCGAGCGTCCCTTCATGCAGAGATTCGCCTGCGGAATCGTTCCGCCGCGGACCACGCTATTAACGATGTGCTGAGGCTCTCCGACGAATCGCTGGTTATGAATCCAGTCCACGATCGGCCCAACCTGATTCGGATCGAGCATCGAGTTTGCGACGAAGAATTGCAGGACGCTGAGCCAGAACGGCTCGGCGAGTTGTGGATCGCGCAGGCGCGTGTTGAGGATGGCTCGCGCAAGGCGTTCGCTTCCACCCAGCGCGCGCACTTGCCCCCAACGAAATGCGGCCAGAATCGAGACGTCGTCCGGCGCCAGAAGCGCGTGGTGAGCCATCATCCTGGTCAAGGGAAACGGCAGTCCGATGGCCGTGCGCAAATTGCCGCCGATTCCCACATGGATGAACCATTCGCGGTGCGTGTCGCTCGAGTGCTCGGTCCATGCCTCATCGAAGAATGTCGGCACCGGCCAACGTGCGAAAAGATACCGCGACAACTCGCTGAACTGTCGGCTCGCGCTGTAGGAGCGTGCCGAAAACCCGGCCAGTCCGCGCAGCCAGCGAGATGAGAATCTCGCGAGGCGCGACATCCCGCCGATGTACTTGCGTTGGCTTATCATCCGTGTGCGCGGCGACATCGCCATCAGGAGAGTTCGAAACGCTTCGCGCTGGGTCGTATCCAGCGTTTGCGCGCATTCAGAAATCCATCTGCTCAGTTGTGTCTTTTTCTGCTTGCGAAAGCTGGCAAAGCCCAGATCAATCTCGCGAGCGATTGAGCTGGAGTCTTCAGTTGGATTGGGCAGGGTTTGTTCGGATCGTAGACGCCCCAGCAGGGCGCGACAGCGCGCTTCAAGACCGGGGTTGCTGTAGATTTGCTTGAGGTCCATGAGTCAGTTCCATAAAAGGCAAACTCCCGAAGCGCCCGATGGGCGCAACGACAGCGGCCCGCCCGAAGGCAGGTCGCGATGAAGTTTGCATGGAACTGAAAAGCACCATTCGCGGGCGGATATTTACCTCATCCAGCCCGGCGGAATCAACAAAAAAATGCAATACGAGTTGCAGAGGCGCGGTGAGTTGGCGCAGCGCGAACAGGCGTCCTTCATCCCTTGCGATAAAATATCTCGGCATCTTCGCGGAGATTCGCAAGGGCTCGTTCGACGAGGCGGCGGATTTCCTTTTCCACCTCGGCCACGTTTCGCCGCTGCGCGGGCATCGCCATCCAGCAGGCTTGTATGGCCTGGCGAACAGATTGGTCGACATGCCCGGGACCAAACATCTCGCTCATCTTCTCCATCGGGTTTTCGTTGTTGTCGTCATCGTCAGGTTTGGCGACGGCGTGATGGACATGAACGGCCATTGATCGCTCCTTTTCGGACAAGTACGAAAGAGTCTAATCAAGCCGGAATTGCGGGCAACAAAAATGCCGCCGGGCGGGAAAAGGTGACATCGACGCGATGACCGATTTCGCTCAATTCACCAATGCAAGAGGGACGAGCCTTTCGACTCGTCCCTCGTGGGTTGCGATGTTGTCGTGAAGCGTGCGATTACCCGATTTCTTCGAGGATCGCGTTCTTCACGTTAGTAGGGACCGGGGCGTACTTCAGCGGCTCCATGGCGCTGCTGGCTCGGCCCTGGCTCATCGAACGAAGCTCGGTGGTGTAGCCGAACATTTCGCTCAGCGGAACCTCGGCTTCGACGATTCGCGTGTTGCCGCGCTGCTCGCTGTTGGCGATCAAGCCGCGGCGACGGTTGAGATCACCCGTCACGTTGCCGACGAAATCTTCCGGCGTCGTGACGACGACCTTCATGATCGGCTCCAGCAGCGTGAGGCCAGCCTTGGTGGCCGCATCACGGAAGGCAAGCTGCCCGGCCAGCTCGAAGGCGATCTGTGAGCTATCCACCTGGTGGTAGCTGCCGTCCACGAGCGTGATCTTCGCGTTGATCAGCGGATAGCTGGCCAAAACGCCCGTCTTGGCGGCCATGCGCACGCCGTATTCCACAGACGGGATGTACTCCTTGGGAATCGAACCGCCGAAAATCTTGTTTTCGAAGGCAATGCCGTCTTCCCAGCCGAGCTTCTTGAGCGCCTCGGCATCGAGGCCGGCGCCGTTGAACGGCTCGATGTTGATGGTGCAGTCGCCGTACTGACCGCGACCACCCGACTGCTTGACGTGCTTGCCGCGCACGTTTTGAACAGTCTTGGTGATGGTTTCCTTGTACGCCACCTTCGGCTTGCCGACGATGACTTCCACCTTGTGATCGCGCACCAGCTTGTTGCGCAGGATCTCCAGGTGAAGCTCGCCCATGCCGCTGATGATGGTCTGTCCGGTTTCCTCATCGTAATTGGCCTGGAAGGTCGGATCCTCGCGCTTGAGAGTCGTGAGGGCTTCGCCGAGCTTCTGCTTGTCGGCCGTCGTCTTGGGCTCGATCGACATCGAGATAACCGGCTCAGGGAAGGTCGGCTTCTCGAGGATGATCGGAGCGTCGTCGGTGCAGAGCGTGTCGCCGGTCAACGCTTCCTTGATGCCGATGCAGGCCACAATGTCGCCGGCTTCGGCAACGTCGATCGGATTGCGATCGGCGGCGTGCATCTGGAACATGCGCGAAATATTTTCGCGCTTGCCACGATTGCTGTTCAGCACGCGGCTGCCCTTTTCCAGCTTCCCGCTGTAAACGCGGACGTAGGTCAGGTCGCCGTGCTGATCGTTAACGATCTTGAACGCCAGGCCGCAGAAGGGTTCATCCGGCGACAGCTTGCGCTCGATCAGCTTCTCAGGATCCTTCACGTCGTGCCCATGGATCGGCGGCAGGTCGGTCGGCGCAGGCAAATAGTCCACCACGCCGTCCAGCAGACGCTGAACGCCGACGTACTTCAATGCCGACCCGCAGAAAACCGGGTGACATTTGAACGCAATGGTTCCCTTTCGCAGCGCGCCGCGAATTTCCTGTTCGGTCAACGGCTCCGAATTGAGATACTTTTCGGTCAGATGGTCATCCAACTCGGCGGCCTTTTCTTCCAATTGATGCCGCCACTTCTGGAAGCGCTCCTTTTCATCCTCCGGGATGGGCTTTTCGATCATCGTTTTGCCCTTGTCCTTGTCGTCCTGGAGGTTGTAGTAGATCGCCACGCCGCGGATCAGGTCGATGATGCCTTTGAACGTGCTGCTCTGGCCGATCGGAATCTGCACGGCAACAGCCGGCGCGCCCAGGCGCTCGAGGATGCTGTTGAAGCTGAAGTCAAAGTCAGCGCCGAGCTTGTCCATCTTGTTGATGAAACAAACGCGCGGAACGCTGTATTTGGTGGCCTGTCGCCAGACGGTTTCCGACTGGGCTTCCACACCTTCTTTGCCGTCGAAAACGGCGACCGCGCCGTCGAGAACGCGCATCGAGCGCTCGACCTCGGCGGTGAAGTCCACGTGGCCGGGCGTATCGATCAGGTTGATCGTGTAACGCTCGCCGAAGCGGTCCCAGGGACAGGTGGTGGCGGCGGAGTTAATCGTAATGCCGCGCTTCTGTTCTTCTTCATCAAAGTCCATCGTGGCGGTGCCTTCGTGCACTTCGCCCATCTTGTGAATTTTTCCGGTGTAATAGAGAACGCGCTCGGAGACGGTCGTCTTGCCGGCATCGATGTGGGCCGCAATCCCGATATTGCGGATCTTGGACATGTCGCGTGCCATAAAATTCCCTTCAATCACTTATGCAACTGCGCCCCTTTTCGGGGGAGCTCGTGTGAACACAAAACCCGCGGCAGCCAGCGTCGGCTTCCGCGAAAAACTGCTTGAACTAACTGTCCTTTGAGCGACTGCCGCTTCTCCCGACGATAAGTGTCGGGAACGGCCCCTGCGGGTTTTTGGATCCTTGCCGGGATCGTGATCCGTTGCTATCCGGGTATCGCGGCAAGTGAGCTTCGGGTGTCGCTGACCGACGCTCAGCGGGAGGCCATCCGGGGCATCCCACCCATGCACGGCCCACACTGACCGTGCAGAGTTTCGGTCAGCATGAGCCTCTACTGCGGCTCGATTTTCACAGCGGCTCCTTTGTCAACAACCGTTGGCGCCTGAGATAAGCGCCCCGGCCGCGCAAGGCTTTATAGCGCTTGCGCGCCACTTACATCGATCATTACGATCCTTCGCATGCAAAGTTTGATGCAAAACACGGCCTGACGGGCCGGTGGATCGTGGCGAAACACTTTATGCGCCGTCCGATAAGCGTCAAGTCAAGCGGCCCCTGGGATTCCATAAATCCCGCTCCAAAGCAGACTTCGCCGGTCCTCGCAAAAGTCACAGTTGCCATGCGCCAACCATGCGGTAGGATTGCGCTGCTCCAAGGGGCCACCCGCGTGGCTCATCCGCCGACGCAGGACAATATTCAATGAGCGATCTTCCGCAAAACCCCGGCCCCGAAGGACAGCCCGCCCAACCCGCGGGCGATCCAGCGACTTACAGCCAGAAATTCAGCCATGCACCCGTTGCCGCGCGAGTGCCGGAAAAGGTCGGGAAAGGCGTTTTCAGCACTGGCATCTGCATTCAGGACACTCCGACCGAGTTCATTGTGGATTTCCTGCAATCGCTGGCGCGGCCCGCAGCCATCGTCGCGCGGGTCATCATTACGCCGCCGGTGATGGGCGGCTTCGTGCAGAGCCTGCGGGAGAATCTGAACCGATATGTCCAATCTTTCGGTGCCCCGACTCCCCTGCCCAAGCCGCCGCCCAATCAGCCTAGGCCCAGCATTCAGGAGATTTACGAGCATTTCAAAATGCCCGAAGATCTCTACAGCGGCAGCTACGCCAACTCATTTTTAATCGCCCACGGCCCTTCCGAATTCTGCTTCGATTTCATCACCGGCTTCTTCCCCACCGCGGCCGTTTCCTGCCGGGCCTATCTGTCGGCTCAGCAGATCCCCCGCATGCTCGACACGCTCAACATGGCCTTCATCCAGCATCAGCAGCGCTACGCGAACTTCTATCAAGGACAGCCTCCGCAAGCGCCGCCATCGCCTGAACCGCCTCCGCAAACACCCGGGCCACAATAGCTGCGACAGCCGGTCGCACGTTACACAATGTTACAAAATGTTACACTCACGGGGGTGTCACATTTGGCCCCTAAACCCAACGTAACAACTTGCAGAAAATGATCTTACGGCGGCGTGGCGCGCTTCTCTGCGCGCCACATCAGCTCCGCGTCCTTCTGTCGCACCTGCGCCATGTAAAAATCATTTATAATTTCATTTGTCAATATGTTTTGTGTTTTCTAGAACTTGGAATTCCATTGTCCCAAGGCTCGTGCGGACCAGAGCAAGACCGCGTAGAATCCCCCCGTGCCCAGCGAATTCTCAATCAAACGCCGCGTGCAATTCTCCGAGACGGACATGGCCGGGATCATGCACTTCGCCAATTACTTCCGCATGATGGAGGAGGTCGAGCACGCCTTTTTTCGGTCGGTGGGGTTATCGGTTTCGATGCAGCATGACGACATCCACATCGGCTGGCCGCGCGTCAGTGCTTCGTGCGATTTTTCAGGACCGGTGCGGTTTGAAGATGAGCTCGAGCTTCGCCTGCGCGTCGTGCGCCTTGGGGAAAAATCGCTCAATTATGAAGTCGATTTTATGCTCGGTGGAAAGCGCGTCGCGCTGGGAAAGATGACCAGTGTCTGCTGCGCGCTGGAACCAAAAGGGATGCGATCGATTCCCATTCCCGCCGAGCTTCGGAAGAAATTGTCGGCTGAATGATGGCATCCCGGCGCATTGTTCGCTTCGCGATTGCTACTCATTTTGGCGGAAGAATGTCAAAGCCTTTCTGGCATTTCTTGCGGGGACGATATGGGTCTTCGTAGATCAGCCATCCAAAGAGAGCGGCCCACGCGGGAACGAATACGAAGATAATGAAGTAGATGCTGTCGCCGACGAATATAGTCCCAGGCTCCAGCACCCCAACGATCATATTGGCAAGTGATAGAGCCAAAATGAATGCCATCGGCACAGAGCGAATCGCGTAGCTGACAAGGCGGGACTGCATCTCTGTTGTTTACGCTCAACAACATGCTCCGGTTAACGCCCGCGTGAAAAGTGAAATCAGGGAAAGCGGGTCAGTTTGGCACCTGCTGTCAAATTCTGGTTCCGCACTCCGGACAAACACCACTGACGTTGCCAGTGAGGTTGTACCCGCAGGAGTCGCATAATTTGTCTTTCGTGAGACGATAACGCGAGGACATCAGCGTCAGCGAAAGTGACACTGATTCGCTGAGCAGGACAATGACCCAAAAAGGGACGGAGATTTGTTGTACATGTCTGCCCCCTCTGGCAAACGTGATTCCCGCGAAATGAAGATACAGGTAGTTCGGGCCGTTGAACCCCCACGGTTCATAAAATGCATTGAGCGAATGAAATCGCGGGCCCTTCTGGGGATTTGAACCGGAAAGGAAAGTGAACTGATAGAACAGAATTCCGCGGGACGTAACGAGGCTGCCTCGGGACCACTCGACGTCATAACACCGCCAATAGCTCTGTACCCACAGGCCCACCGCAGATATGCAGAGCAGCAGTGCAAGGGTGCGTGCGATCTTGACGAGACGACGGCGCATGATCGGATTACATTCGATCAGGATGAAGTCTTCGTCGACTTCGCTGAAGTGCGGAAAGTGACATCACCCCTGCGTTCCGCTTCGTCGCGCGCTCTCAGGCGCCGGAACAATGCGGATCTTTAACTTCGCGCAAAGTTCCTGAGCGATACGATTGCTCTCGGAAATGTGCTCCGAAAGATCTCCTTCGTGCTGATGTGCAATCTTCTCGCGCACGCGGCGTACATCATCAACAGCGGTAGGCTCGCAGATGGGTCGTTCTTCAGCCACTTTCGTCCTCCACTATTAAGAGGTCCGGCGTGACGATTTGCGGCGCGGGGACAAATCAATTGTAGGCGTTTTTCCTTCACGGCAAAATAATTGCTTGCGGATACTCCCCGATCACACGCGAGCGCAGGATTTTCGCATCCGCGTAAGTCGCTGCCGGTCCCACGCGCACAACGTGACGATTCGCGGCTTCCGCCACACTGCTGGTCGGCAAACCCGAACGAGCGAGAGTGTCAACCGCCTTCTGCGCGTTCGCGGCGCTCTCGTACGCTCCGATCTGGACGTAAAACGCTTTGGCCCCAATACGGGTTGTCGCTCGGCCGGCGGCTTCGCTCGAGGGGAACTGCTCCTGCACCGATGTAAATGTGTCGTCGGCCTGCTTAAACGCGCCGAGCCGCTGTTGAGAGAGTCCGATGCGATACAGCGCCCAGGCCTTGGCATCCTGGTCCTTGAGATTGGGATAAGCCGCCTGCCATTCCTCGGCGGCGATGGCGTAGTTCTCCTGGAAATAGGCGACGTTCGCCAGGCCCGAATGCAGCAGCGCCTTGACGCCGGGCGAGGCCTGGAGGGTCAACCCTTTGTTGTACGCGATGCGGGCCGCGTCCAGGTCGGCGCGGGCGGCCGATTGTGCCTCGTGCGATTCCACGGATCGCGATTCATAAGCACGTCCTTGTAGGTAATAAGCCTCGGCTGCGCCCGGGCCCGTAGGATGCTTGGTGAGATAATCGTTGGCCGCGGCGCCGGCTTCGTCGTATCGCTGCGCATCCAGGGCGCGATAGCCCTGGTTGAGGCGATCTTTCGAAGGCGCATCGACGCAGGCGGTGAGGAGCATCAACCCGATAGCGGTGATGCCCATAAGTCCGAGCTTGATCGATTGAAGGTTTCGCAGTCGAGCGGAAAAACAGCCGCGGTCTTGGGCAAGTCGTGTGTTTCGCATCCGTGCCTCTTTCGATATGTTTGTGTGAGCGGCGAGTTCCATTCGCCGCCGACCAGCGCAAATCTTCCTGATTTCGCCTGGTTGTTTTTTGGGCCCTATCAGGACCACTCATGCTTTTTGAACCACTTTTTAAAAGCGCCCAGCGCGACCCTGGCAAAATTGCGATCGTCGATGATCGCGGCCGTTACACCTATAAGCAGGTTGCGAACATGGCCGCCGGTCTGGGCATGTACATCGGCATGCAGACGCAGCGGTCGCACGTCGGGCTGCTGCTACCTGGCGGCGCTGGATTTGTCGCCAGTTTCTACGGAACGCTGCTGGCTGGCAAGACCGTGGTGCCCCTGAATTTTCTTTTAGGCGACAAGGAAATCGCCCACATCGTCAAGGATAGCGGCATCGATACGGTATTGACCGCCCCGCCGCTGATGGCCCGCGTGCAGAATTCCGGTTTGAATGTGGTCGATCTCACCCAACTCCCGCGCGAGATCCCGGATTTTGAGCCGGAGTTTCCCAATCCCAAGGCGGATGACATCGCGGTGCTGATGTACACCAGCGGCACCAGCGGATTACCCAAAGGGGTGCTACTGACTTATGGCAATCTGCAGAGCGATGTGGACTCGGCCATCGAGCATGCACAGCTTCAGCATGAGCATGTATTCCTTGGCGTGATTCCACTGTTTCATGCCTTCGGCATGACCGCGATGATGCTCGCCCCACTGCAACTCGGGGCGACGATCATTTACATCGCGCGCTTCAGCCCAGTGGCGGCACTCAATGCAATCCGCGAGCACAAAGTCTCGCTCATGTTCGGCGTGCCGAGCATGTATGCGGCGATCGCCCGATTGAAGGACGCCAAGACGGAAGATTTTTCGACGATCTATGCGATGATCAGCGGCGGCGAGCCGTTGCCCTCGGCCCTCCGCGATGCATTCATGAAGCGATTCAATGTGCACGTGTTTGAAGGCTACGGATTGACCGAAACCAGCCCGGTGATCAGCTTGAATGTGCCGCAGAATTTCCGCGAAGGAAGCGTCGGGCGCGCGGTGCCGGGCGCGCAATTCAAATTCACCGATGAGGAAGGTAAGTCGCTGGGGACCGAAGAGATCGGCGAGATCTGGGTTAAAGGTCCGATGGTCATGAAGGGGTATAACAACCTGCCGACTGAGACGGGCCAAGCCCTGACCCCCGACGGCTATTTCAAGACTGGTGATCTGGGCAAAATTGATCGCGACGGCTTCATATTCATTACAGGACGCAAAAAGGACATGATCAGCGTGGCCGGCGAAAAGGCCTATCCGCGCGAGATCGAGGAAGTCCTGATGGCCAACCCCGCAGTGGCTGAGGCCGCTGTGGTCGGCAAAAAGGATCCCAGCCGGGGCGAAGTGGTCGCCGCATTCGTCATCTTCAAAGAGGGACAAACCCTTTCAGCCGATGCACTTCGCGAATTCTGCCGGGAGCATGGCCTGGCGCAGTGGAAGATTCCCCGGGACATCCAGGTCCTCACCGATTTCCCGCGCACGCCGACCGGAAAGGTGCTGAAGCGGGAGCTGTCGGCGAAATTGAACGGTTAAAGCGATCTGGCCGATACCGGTAAATACGTCGGAATCTGATTGACAAAGCCTATCGAAGCGGGACATAAAGAACTTAGAGAATTGTGCATGCAAAGCGGGAAAGCTCGACTTCCCGCTGCCCGTGGAGGGGCTTGCCGGCGTCGAGCAATCGCCGAAGGGTCTGAAAAAGACGACGAGGCTGTTTTCGCAAAGGAAGATGCCGTGCGCCGACGTATTTTGTCCGCATCCGCGCTGATGATGTGCCTGCCTGCTGCCGCGCTGGCCCAGAATTTCAATTACAAGACGGACGTCGGCTACACCAAGCTTGCCGCCGAACAGGGCGCGACGCTGCCCAACGGCTCCGATCAGGCGGTGATCCAGGTCGAAGCGGCTCTGGATACGAATCTCCAGCAGTATTTCCCCGATACGACCAACGCGCAATTTACCGGCAAGACCCTCACGCCCAACGGCCCGACGCCGATGGTTTCCAACCATGCAACGACGGTCGGCGAATTTTTCTACGGCAACACCTCGTCGATGACGCCAGCCATCTCGACCATCAACGTGTGGGAAGTTAACTCCTGGATCAACAACTCGTTGAACTCCGGCGCCGTCTTTGGCCCCAGCGCGCCCGACACGCAGCATTACACGCGCGTGATTAACCATAGCTGGGTGGGATCGGCCGGCTCGACGGGTACGGTCACCGATTCAGATATTCTCCGGCGCGTCGATTACCTGGTGCAGAATTACGACCAGATGCAGGTCGTTGCGACCAACGAGCCCGGCACGAACCTCACCGGTCCCCAGCCGCTGCTGGCCGATTCATATAATGCAATTGTAGTAGGAGAAACCAACGGCACTTCCATCAGCGGGACTGCAACGGTGGACAATTTCTACACCGCCGGCCGCGCCGCGCCGAATATCGTCGCGCCGCAGGATGCGACGAGCTGGGCCGCGCCCAACGTTTCGTCGGCCGCCGCCCTGCTGGTGCAGCTTGGGCATGAGAATCCGCTGCTTTCCAAGGGATCGCACATTCAGGCGGGCACGAATTTCACTGTGCAGAATGCTGAGACGACGCAGGTGATCAAGGCGGCTCTGATGGCCGGCGCCGATCGCGTCACCAACAATACATCGATCGCCCAGAACATCACCGACTACCGCTCGGCCGGCCACCAGACCACGAATGGCCTCGACACGCGGTACGGAGCCGGGCAGCTCGACATCTACAACAGCTACCACATCATCGCCGGCGGGCAGCAGACGCCCGGCGTTATTTCTGGAGATGGGTTCGATTACAACGGCTCGTTCTCAAATACGAATACAGCCATCTACCAATTCAGCGGCGACAGTGCCGTGACGGCGTCGCTCGTGTGGAATGCACACATCACGCCAGGTATTGGAGGAGATTTCCTGACCGCTTCGCCGACGGTGGCCGATTTCGACCTGGATCTCTATAAGCTCGGAACCAGTGGACCGACGCTGGTAATGGGCTCGGAGAGCACCGTCGATAACACACAGAACCTCTATCTGACCAACCTCGATCCCGCCAGCGGCTACGAGTTTGTCGTGCACCGCACCGATTCGCTTGGGCCATGGGAATATGGACTCGCCTGGCAGCTTACCGCTGCGCCCGAACCGGGAATGATGACCGTGGTTGCGGTCGCAGGATGTGGACTGCTGCTGCGACGACGGCGCACGTCAATCGCGGGTTGATCGCACTTGTGCTTTGGGCACTTCCTACCGCCGGTAACCACTCGATACTCGCTTGCGCCTTCGCGACCCGTTCAGCGATTGGAATGGCGCGCATCCGGCCGCGAAGGCGCAAGCGACGTGAGTAGCGTTCCGGCGGTACTGCGCGACGCCTTCACCATCACCACCCTGGAACTCAAATTAGAGCAGTTGCTTAACCAGCGGCGTTACCAGCACCGGGCCCACGATCGCATGGCTGGTGATGGTGCCCTGCCGGCCGGCGCTGTCCTGGACGATGACGGTGATCGTGTAGACGCCCTTCTTCTTGTAGCGGTGCGATCCGCTGACGTTCCATCGGCCATCAGTTTTGTCATACGTCACCGTTCCAGCCGAGAGACCACCATCTCCCCAGTTAATGGCGACGTGGAAGTGGAGCGCGGTCGATGAAGTCGCGGTTGGCGTGGGATCGATGAATTGCGCCACCACCCCGCTGAACCCCGCGAGTGTCGTGCGGATCGTTCGGCCAAAGCCGAGAATCGGAGAGACTGTCAAAGTCGGACTGACCGCAGAGACAGTGCCCGTCGGTACGGCAATGATCGACGCCTGCGCCGCCTGCACCGTCGTGTTGGTTTGGGCGCCATTGTTTGAAGTATTGAAATCGGTGGTCGGCGAGGTGGCGGCTGCCGTCGCGGTCAACACTGTGCCGGCCGTCACATCCGAGCCGACATGGACTGAAACGGTGAAGGTCGCCGATGCCCCGGCCGGAAGAGTTGCGATCGATCCGCCGTTGGCACTGAGCGTAAAGGCCGGACCGCTGTTCTGAACGATTCCCGCCACCTGGGCATCGATGCCCTGCGGTAGCGTCTCGGCAAAGCGGACATTTTGCGAATCGGAGGGGCCGTTGTTGGTGATCCTCACCTGATAATTAGCGAAGCTTCCAGCCGTGACCGTCGATGGCCCGGTCTGAGTGACAGCCAAATCTGCCTGCGCCAGGATCCTGGTGTTTCCGGCAGAGGTATTGTTCGACGGATCATCGCTTGCCGGCAGGCCTGAGAGCGTAGCCGTGGGCGCGAGGATGGAGCCGTCGGCCATGGACGGGGAAATCAGCTCACGAATCGTGACGTTGGCATCGCCGCCGGGGACCATGCCTGCGGGTAGCGTGAAAGTGATCGGGCCCGTCGTCCCGGCGGGCGGATTGGGAAGCGTGGGGAAACCGCTGCTGCCGCCGATTGAATCCAGCGGTGCGGTTGTGGGAATGTTGTAGGTGATGGTCGCGCCACCGGCGGGAATTCCGCCGACGTTGGTGACATCGAGGATGTAGATGATGAAGGTGCCGGCACGGAAGACCGATGGCCCTTCGACGCTGACCGCCAGGTCGGCTGGAGCATAGGCCGTCGCGTTTGTGGTCGCGGTGTTGTTGGCGGTGTTGCCGTCGGTCGTATTACTGGTAACGCTGGCGGTGCTCGCGATGGCCGCGCCGGGCGAAACGCCGTTCGCCAGATAAACCACATCAAACTCCGCCGTCTGCCCGGATGCGAGCGTGGCGATGTTGCCGCTGATGCTCCCCGTGCCGCTGGCGGGAAGATTGATATCGAAAGAGAAAGCCGGACCCGAAGCCTGCGTGACCGAAACGAAGGCGAGGCCCGTGGGAATGGCGCTGGTCCACGAAACGTTTTGCGCATCGCTTGGGCCAGAGTTGGTGACATCGATGACGAAGGTGTTGTTCTGGCCGATGATGACCGCGGGCTTGGGCACCGGCGGTGAAATCGTGCTGCCGGCATCGACGATCATCAGAGGGGCTTTGTCGGTCACCCGCAGATCGGCGCGGGTCGCGACCGCGCTGGTCGTGTCCGTGACCGAGTTGTTGGCCAGATTGGTATCGGCCGTCGGACTGGTGACCGTCAGCGTGCTGGGCAACGGTCCAGCAGGCGTATTTGAGAAAACGGTGACATACACCTGGTACGTCGCCGACGTATGGGCCGGCAACGTGGGAATCGAGGCCACGGCACTTCCGCCGCCTCCGATGTGTGGGCCGCCGGTTGACGAAGCGGGTCCGCCGGTCTGAACAATTAAATTGAATCCGGTGCCGGCGGGCAAAGCGTACGTCATCAGTACATTCTGGGCATCGCTCGGGCCGTTGTTGGTGACGGTGAGCGTATACATGAAATTGCTGCCCGCCGTGGCGGTGCCGCCGAGGATCGAAACTCCCACGTCCGCCTGCGGCGGCGAGATCGCGGTCGTCACCGACGCGGAATTGTTGGCCGAATTAAGATCAGTCGTGGCTGCCGTCACGGTAACGGTATTGGTCAGGCTTGTGCCATTGGCTGATGGAGTGAGCATCGCGACGAGCGTGAAGGATGCCGAAGTACCGGTAAGCAAGGTTGCAATACTCCCGGCAACGTTTCCGCCCGCGCCAACCGGTGGCGCACTAATTGTAAAAGCTGGTCCAGAATTCTGCGTGAGTGAAACGAAACTCATCCCGGTCGGCAGAGAATCCGAAAAGCTGACGTTCTGCGAATCGGACGGGCCGTTATTGGTGACTTTGATCGTGTAGGTTGCCGTCGCGCCGGGAACGATCGAAGACGGTCCGGTCTGCGTCACCGCCAGATCACCTTGCGCGAGAATAAATGTGTTGCCCGATGCGGTGTTGTTTGAGGGATCATCGGACGGCGGCGTACCGGTCAGCGTCGCGGTGGGCGCGAGAATGGTCCCGTTGGGCACATTCGGTTCAATAAAGAGGCGCAGAGTCACGTTCGCATCGCCGCCGCTGACCAGTCCCGCCGGCAGCGTGAAGCTCACCGGCCCAGTCGTGCCCGGCGCAAGGTTCGGGAGCGAGGGGAACCCAGTGCTGCCGCCGATTGAATCGAGCGGCGCGTTGCTTGGAATGAGGAAATTGACCGTAGCGCCGCCTGCTAAAAGCTCGCCGACGTTGGTGATGTCGATTGTGTAGTTAATGAAGGTACCTGCCCGGAAGATGGAAAATCCTTCGACCGAGACGGCCAGGTCGCCGGGCGTATAGGCTTGCGCAGTTCCGGTGCTCGTGTTATTGGTGGTGAGTGGATCGGCGGTGTTGCTGGTGACGGTGGCGGTACTCGTAATAGTACCTCCGTCGGCAACTCCATTTTGTGCGAAGACCAGATCGAATTCGGCGGTTTGCCCCGCCGGCAACGTTGCAATATTGCCGCTGATCGTTCCTGTTCCACCCGTCGGCGTCGCGAGGGTGAAAACCGGTCCTGAAGCTTGCGACGCTGATACGAGCATCACGCCGAAAGGCACCGCGCTGCTCCAGGTGACATTCTGTGCGTCGCTTGGGCCGGTGTTGGTCACATCGACGACCCAGGTGTTGTTCTGCCCGAGGACGAAGACGGGATGCAGGACGGGTCGGGTGGTAGTCGAGCCATGATCGATGAACATCATCGGGGCGGTATCGGTGATTTTCACATCGGCCGACGTGGCAGCCAGTGTGAGCGTGTCGGTGAAGGTATTGTTGGCAGTGTTCGGATCGGTCGCGGAACTGCTGACGGATGCGGTGCTGGGCAGCGGCCCCGCAGGTGTGCTGGGCAGCACCGCCGCATTAACCGCATAAGTGTAAGTCGCGTGGGAAGGCATTGACGCGATCTGGAAGATGACCGTGCCGTTTGCACCAACGTGCGGCGCGGAACTTGTGAATGGCCCACTCACCGCAAACCCAAATGAGCTGAAGACGACTCCAGGCGCCAGCACTTCGTTCAGGACGACGTTCTGCGCGTCGCTGGGGCCGTTGTTGGTCAGGGTGATTGTGTAAGTCAGGGGCGATCCTGCGTTGACATGCGAGACGCCCGTGCTCATCGAGACGCCCAGATCCGCCTGGGGCTGCACCGGCGTCGTGAGCGACGAGGAATTGTTGGACGAATTGAGATCGGTCGTGGGCGACGAGACATTCAGCGTGTCGGTGAGACTCGTGGCGCTCAGACTTGAAGGTACGTTCCCGGTCAACGTGAAGGTAGCCGATGCACCGGTCGGCAAAGTAGCGATGCTCCCGCTGACGCTTCCGCCCAGGCCCACCAGCAGCGGAACCAGATTAAATGCCGGCCCGCTCGTTTGCGTCAGAGACTGGAAAGTCATGCCTGGTGGCAGCGCATCGGTGAAGCTCACGTTCTGCGCATCGGAGGGACCATTGTTGGTGACTTTCAGCGTATAGGTGGCCGAGGTTCCCGGCACGATTGCAGCCGGCCCCGTGACCTTCGCAGACATATCGGCTTGAGCCAGGATCTTCGTCGAGACGCTCTGCGTCGTCGAGGTGTCGAAATTCAGCCATGCGGAGTTAGTCAGGATTGTGCCATCAGGCGTCGAGGATGGCGTGGTCTCTGTAACTACAAACGCCACATTATCTTCCGCCGGTACGAAAATGGGGAAGTGGATGATGCCATTCGTACCAATTAATCCTGGAGGCAGGACATAACCGTTTGGCGGGCTGATGGACGAAATGGTCGCGCCCTGCGGCACATCGATCGTTAAGACGCGCCAACCGGGATTCAGGCCCTCAGTGTCGAGCGTGAAACCATATTGAGCTGGGGTTCCTGCGCGCGAAACCGCGGGACCGCTGACAGTCAGTTCGGCCGGTTCAACCGTCGGGAACGGTATTGTTGCGGAGTTGTTGGAGAGATTAAAGTCTGGAGTGTTTGAACTGACGGTTGCCGAATCGGTTAAATTCGGAACCTCGCTGGCTTGGCTCAGTTGGTAGACCAGATCAAATCCCTCGCCGATTCCGGAAGGCAAGGTTGGAATGGTCCATGTCAGGGTCCCGGTCGATCCCGCCGCAGGCAAATTGCTGACGCTGACGTGGCCCAGGGGCGTGATTGATACCAACGATGCGCCTTCAGGGAGCGTGTCGGTGACTACCACATTTTGCGCGTAGGTTGGGCCGCCATTCCCGACTGATACTTCGAGTTCGCCGATATCACCCGCCAAAAAAGGCGGCGGCGAGGATTCGCTGGACAAGTCGACGGACAGGTCGGCAATGGTAGTGATATTGACTGATGCAGAAGCCGAATTGTTTGTCGGATCGGGATCCCGGGTTGCGCTGATTACGGAAGCGTTGTTACTGATGGGGATCGGCTGTGCCAGCGGGTCCACCGTGCATTGAATACCGATCGTGTCTGACTCCCCGGCTGGGAGGTCGGCGAGGCTATAGATGATTGTCTGTCCCGATGGGCCGTTGCTAATCACGGTAACCTTGCCATTTAACTGATCCAGCGAAGACTTATAGGTTTCCGCTGGAGGCAGCACGGTTTCAATAACCACTGAGGTCGCGTCGCTGGGGCCATTATTTTTTACCACGATCTGGTAATCGTTAAATATAGAGCCGGCCAGGACGTTCACTGGCACAATGAGATAAACAGACAGATCGGCCGACGTCACCACATTGCTCGTGACACTGGCGGAGTCATTGGCGGGATTATCTCCTGCTGTGCTCGTCGAGACGGTGACAGTGTTGGTCAGCGCATTAGGTGCGGCCGGGGCACTGGAAGCGATCATTCCAACCAGTTGGAATATAGCCGAGGCACCCGCAGGCAGCGTGCCTGTTCCGCTGGCCGTTCCCACTGCGCCGGGCGTTGGTGTCAGCAGCGAAAACGGCGCGCCGCTTGTTTGCGTAAGCGAAACAAACGTCATCCCGGCCGGCAGGTTGTCGAGGAACGACACGCTCTGCGCATCGGACGGGCCGCTGTTGTTGAGCGTGATCGTGTAGGTCGCGTTGCCACCGGCGGTGATGTTCGTCGGACCTGTCATCGCCACTGAAACGTCCGCCTGGGCGATCACGTTGGTTGTCAGCGACGTGGTGTTGTCGCTGGCGTCATCATCGCTTGCCAGCGGGAAGACAGTAGCCGTCGGCACAACTGTGCCGCCGTCGGGCACGGAAGAATTGATTCGCTCAAAGAGGGAGATGCTTTCCGTCTGTCCCGGCGCCAGGCCCGGGTAGAGTTCGAACGTCACCGGCCCGGTCGTGCCGGGGGCGATGGGCGGTACGTCTTCGAAATTGTTGGCGCCGATTGAAACAATCGGGGCATTGGCGGGAATGTTGAAGGTGACCGTTCCGCCACTGGCGTTCAAATCTCCTGCATTTTCAACCGTCAAGACATAATTGATGAGCGTGCCGGCCCTGAAGATTGTCGGCCCAGATATGGTCGGCGACAGGTCGCCGGGTTTGGAGATCGTCACGGTTGCCGAGGCGGTGTTGTTCGAAGGATTGGGATCAACGCTATCGCTGCCTATGGTGGCGGTCTGTGTCGCGGAGGTCCGAGCCGTCGAAGGATCCAAATGGCATGTGACCGTTTCGACGCTTGATCCACCCGACGACATCGCCGGAATCGTAAATACGACCGTTGGGACGCCTTTGATGGTTTGAAGCTGATAGCTATCGCCAGTCGCGGAAACTAAGGTCGCACCCCCAGGCAATGGGACCAGCACCTGTACATTGTGGGCGATGCTGGGGCCCGCGTTTGTAACAGCAAGCGTGACGGTGTTGTCGTCTCCCGCCACCAGCACCGGCACCGGGACCGGCGGATGCTCGCCATCGCCGTGACCGATGATCTGGCTCGGCAGCGTGATCGCAACGCTCAAGTCGGACACGAGCTGCGCGTTGGAATGGATCTCAACGGAGTTATTGGTTGGATCTGAATCGGGAGTACTACTGCTCACTGTAGCCGTGTTCACCAGCAGTGTGCCATCGGGCGTGTTGGGCGCCACGACGCAGTTGAGCCGCAAATTGGCGACTGCGCCTGCCGCCAGAGATGGGAAGGTAATGGTGACGACGTTTTGATCGCTAACGCTAGCCTGAATGCCTGACGTGTCTGCGCTGGTGACCGATGTAAAAGACAGTTGCGGGGGAAGCTGATCGACCAGCACAATATTTGACGCGTTAGCCGGGCCGTTGTTGGTCACTTGAAGTGGATAGGACGTGTTTCCGCCGATCGGCGGGTTGACATCACCCCCTGCAATAAGAGCCAAATCGGCCGGAGTCTGGGCGACGCTTGTAACGCTGGCCGTGTCGTTGCGTGAAACGTCGCCGGAACTGGTCGTGCTGACGGTTGCAGTGTCGGTGATGGAGTCGCCGGCTGCAACGCCTGGGGCGACCATCACGGCAAGTGTGAACGTTGCGGAGCCGGGAAGCATTGTCGCAAGCTGCCCGCTGACCGTGCCATTGCTCCCGACAGCGGGTGAAGCGAGCGTGAAGGTCGGGCCGCTGGTCTGGGTGATGCTCTCAAACTGAAGCGTCGTCGGAAGGACATCCGGGAAGCTCACATTCGAGGCGACGCTCGGGCCCAGATTGGAAATGGTCAATTGATAGTTGAATACACCATGCACTGGAATCGTCGGCACCGGCTTCATCGCAATGGCGACATCGGCCGCCGCAAACACTGTCGTCGATACTGATGCCGCATTGTCGCTCGGATCATTGTCAGTCGGCGTGGTCGTGATAGTGGCCGTGTGGGTAGCAATTGTGCTGGCGGGAACCGATGGATCGACCGTTTCAGTAAATTGGAATGTGCCCGCGGACGAAATCGGGATGTTGAGCGTTCCGGTGCTGCCGACCGCCGGCAACGAACTACTAGGACCAGTCACGGATGCGAGAGTGAAACCGCTGGGAATGACGTAGGTCAGCGTGGCAGTGGCGGGGAACGTAACGCCAAGGTCATTTACCGATACGGTGTAAACTGGTTTGAAAAAGGAGCCGGCGAGCACATTCTGGACGTTGCTCGACAGGTTCACGCTCAAGTCGGTGGCGTATTTCCATTGAAGGGAATCCTGTGATCCTGTTGCAACCGCGGGGCCGTTGGTGGTCTGACCGGAGATGGTCACCTGATTGGTAAGCACCTGATAGAGAACAGGGCTTGGATTTGCGGCAGTGATTTGAATCGTCGCGGAGCCCACGCCCATAGAGGAAGCCATCAACGTCACCGGGGAATTCGCGCCCGGCGTGGCACTGACTAAATTGAAAACTGCCGCCCCGCTTGTCTGTACCGCGGATACGAATGTCAGCGGCGAAGGAAGCAAATCGGTCAGCACCACGTTTTGAGCTTGATTTGGACCGGAATTCGTGACCGTGATGCTGAACGTTACGTTGTTTTGGCCGATTGGAATCGCCGCAGGCGCAGTGACAGTGGCTTTGAGAGTCGCCGTCAATACGGCATTGGTCGTGACAGAAGCCAGGTTATTTGATCCATTCGGATCGCTGTTTGTTGGACCGTTGGCTGATGCGAATTCGGTGAAGGTATATGCAGGCACGCCTTGAAACACAGGTACCGACTGGACTACTTGAAACGACTCGGATGATCCCGCAGTCAAGATTCCCCCTGGAGGAGGGGAAAGCAGTGTAGCCTTTGGAGGGGGCATCGGGTGGGTCGGCCCGGTGTCTACCGTGAACGTCGGCACCACACCGTGCACATCATCCGGCCCATTATTCGTAATGGTCACCTGATAAAAGGCTTGCCCGTTGATTGGCGCGGTTTGGGGCCCAGTCATGGTGACAGCGAGATCGGAGGCACTGAGCAATTGCCGGATCTCCAGTGATTCGACCCAGGCGCGCACCGCCTCCTTTGTCGATCGGCCAGACTTGTGCTTTGACAATGAATGACGCTGGCTAGCGCCCGTTTGGAATGAACGATGTCCACGGGAACGCCGAGATCCGAGCCGATCCATGATCTACCCTCCACCGGGTTTAGAGATGCGCACCGACAGCCGTGGAGGAAGACCGGCTTATTTCTCCCGGATTTGAATACAACTAGTCCGGCTGCCCTAAGATCTTTTACGCCCTCCATGCAATCGTGGTGATTAGGATACCGAAGCGTTCACCCCATTACTATAGGATTTTGCACTTAGGGGATCTGCACTAAAAGGGCAAATTGAGTTGCAACTTTGCGGTTTATTATGGATGGGCTGGGTTCTACCCCCGTCGGTTGCTGTCTTCCATCGTCGCCTCGATCTCCCGAACCGTCTTCGGGATAGCAGAAGTCAGGTTTTCATTGCCTTTTGTGGTAATGAGAATGTCATCTTCGATGCGGATGCCCATCTTCCGATCCGGCAGGTAAATCCCTGGCTCAACGGTGATGATCATTCCCGCCTTCAGCGGGCCGTCGGCTACGACATCGTGAACTTCCAGTCCGAGTGGGTGGCCGATGCCGTGGATGAAGGTATCGCCGTAGCCGGCGTCCTCGATGACCTTTCTTGCCGCCCCATCGACATCGATCATGCTCGCGCCCGGCCTCGCAGCGCGGATCGCCGCAAGCTGTGAGCGAAGGACGATCTCGTACACTTCGCGCTGATCGGCCGAGAATCGGCCATTGACCGGCAGCGTTCGCGTCACATCGGCCGCGTAGGCGTTGTAACTGGCGCCGGAATCGATCACCAGCAAGTCGCCTTCTTCGGCAGTCTGGTTGTTGTCCATGTAATGCAGAACGGTCCCGCGCAGGCCGGAGCCGACGATGGAGTTGTAGGCGAGTTCCTGCGCACCGTGGGCGCGATACGTTTCTTCGAGTGTATAGGCGATTTTTGCTTCTTCCATGCCTGGCCGAAGCGTCTTGAAAATCGCATCGTATCCGGCCGCTGTCGCAGCAATCGCTTTGCGCGTGAGGGCCAGCTCTGTTTTGGATTTGATCGAACGGAGACGCGGGAGCAAGCCGCTACGGTCTTCGATTGTCACACCCGGAATGCGCTCGGCGACTGAACGAAATGCCGCTAAGTCCGGAGAGACTGGGGCTGGGTAGACGCTGAAGGCATGAAGACAGGCCAATCGTTTTGCTTTCCGCGCCGCGGCTGTCAGCGCCGCGGGCAGCGTGTTGGAGCGCATGATGGTTTGAAACCCGGTCGCGCCGCGCAATCCCGAGCCGATCGTATCGCGATAGCCGTCCCATCGCTCCACTTCCGGATTGAGCGGCCGAAGAAACAGCACGCAGCGTCGCTTGGGATCTTCCGCCTGCGGATTGAAAAGCACCGCGCCACCGGCCTCGGTCGAAAGACCGGTTAGGTAGTAGAAATTGAAATCCGGCCGCCAGCGCCCCAGCAATGGTGGCGCGCCCTCGCCGGCATAGACCACCCCTACCGCGCCTTTCAATTCCTTGAGCACCGCATTGCGTCGCGCGGCATATTCCTCGGTGCTCACGGTTTCATGTGCAATCTTTGCAGTTTTTGTTGGCATATCGCTCCTTGACCCTGTACCGCGAACGCGCTAATCGATCGCGTTAGTATCGCGAAGATTAATGCGGATCAAGGGAGACGCATCCGAAGCCAAGTTTAGCCGCGACGCGAAGCGGAGCGCTTTCCCATCGCGCTCGGAGAAGCGCTCCGCTAGCGCGTCGCGGCTAAACTCGGCAGATCACGATTCACCGTCTTCTCCGGTTTGTCACCATCGCTCCCTCCGATTAAACTCCCTCGTTCCTATGAAGATTCACGAATTTCAAGCCCGGCAGATTCTTTCCGACAACGGCGTTCCGGTCCCCCCCGCTGAGGTCGTGCGCACCCCCGACGAGGCGGCCGACGCATTCAAACGCTTTGGCGGATCGATGTGCGTGGTCAAGGCGCAGGTCTATGCCGGCGGGCGCGGAAAGGCCGGTTTCGTGAAGCTCGTGAAGTCTGCCGATGAGGCGCGCGAGGCGGCGCAGTTCATGCTCACCCATCGCATGGTCAGCGTGCAGACGGGAGCCGAAGGCGTGCCGGTTTCGGTGCTGCTGGTGGCGCCGGGGGTGGAGATCGCGAAGGAATATTACGTTGCCATCACCGTCGATCGCGCTCGCAATTCAGCAACGATGATCGCCTCGGCCGAGGGTGGGGTTGAGATCGAAGAAACCGCGAAGAAGTCGCCGGAAAAGGTGATCAAGATGCCGCTGCATCCGCTGCTGGGCCTTCAGGGTTACCAGGCGCGCGAATTGGCCTACAAGCTCGCCTTCAAAGACAAGATGGCCGGTGAAGCGGCAAAGCTGATGATGAACCTGAGCAAGGCCTTCATGAAGACCGATGCCTCGCTGGCCGAGATCAACCCGCTGGTGGTCACAAAAGACGGCAAGCTGCTGGCGATCGATGCGAAGTTCAACTTCGACGACAACGCGCTGTTTCGCCATAACGATATCGTCGCGATGGAAGATGAAAGCCAGGAGAAGCCGCTGGACGTTCGCGCGAAGAAGGCCAATCTCAATTACATCGCGCTCGACGGTACGATCGGCTGCCTGGTGAACGGCGCCGGCCTGGCGATGGCAACGATGGACATCATCAAACTGCACGGCGCGGAGCCGGCCAATTTTCTGGACGTTGGCGGCTCGGTTTCAGCCGAGGGCGCGGTCGAAGCCTTCCGCATCATTCTTTCCGATCCAAAGGTGAAGGGAATTCTGGTCAATATCTTCGGCGGCATCGCCAAGTGCGATCTGATTGCCGAGGCCTTGGTGAAGGCCGGGCAGGAAGTAGGATTTAAAGTGCCGGTCGTGGTACGCTTGGAAGGCACCAATGTCGAAAAGGCCCGGCAGATTCTCAATAACGCCAAGAGCCAGTTGCCGACGCTGATTCCCGCGACGGATCTGACCGACGCGGCTAAGAAAGTCGTTTCCGCCGTCGCGGCATAGTGTGCAATCCTTGCGTCTGGAGGGCGGCAGTCCCCTGCCGCCGCGAATTTCAAGAACCGTCACTTCGCGGCACTCGCGGCGTTGCAGGAGCAACGCCCTCCATTTTTGATACACACGCGATTTTCTTAAGCTAGCGCGCGGAGCATCCAAAACTTCGACAGCCCATCTCAACTTACAAAAAATTCCGAAATTCCTTCCCTCTCCGGGAAGAGGCGATGCTCTAAGATGGTTGGTAACCATTGGGATCGCCGCTTCCACGGAGAAGTCGCTTGCAAACCTTATATCCGCGTCGACGCGTGGTCGTGACAGGCATCGGCGTGGTCAGTCCCAACGGAATCGGCCGGGAGAATTTTTGCCGCGCGCTGCGCGAAGGGCGAAGCGGGATTGGCGCGCTCAGTGGCATCGATATGGAAGGATTGCGCTCTTCCGCCGCGGCGCAAGCGCGCGATTTTGACCCGACGAAAATAATGGATTCCGTCGAGCTTCGGCGGGTGCCCCGCATGGTACCCATGGCGCTGGCTGCGGCGCGCGAGGCGATCGAGCAATCCAACATTCGCATCGAACCGGACGACATCGAATCGCAACGCAAGATGGGCGTGAGCCTGGGCACCGGCGGCGGCGGGCTGGCCTTCGTCGAAGAGCAATACCGCGCGTTTCACCGCGACGGCGGCGGCTCGCTTTTTTCCATCACGTCTGGTACGCACGGCAATCTCTCCAGCGAACTCTCGATCGCCCTGCATCTTCGCGGCCCCTCCCACGTCCTCTCGACCGGATGCACCAGCAGCACCGATGCCATCGGCTATGCCACGATGCTTATCCGCAATGGGATCGTGCCGATGATGCTGGCCGGCGGCGCCGATGCACCGATTTCCCGCGGCATCCTCACTGCATTCGAGCGCATGCGGGTGATCTCGACGCGTCGCTGGGACGATCCTTCTCAATCATCGCGTCCCTTCTCGCGCGATCGCGATGGATTCGTGCTGGGCGAGGGATCCTGGATGTTCGTGCTGGAAGACCTCGAACATGCCAGCGCCCGAGGCGCTGCGCCGCTCGCAGAAATATCCGGCTATGGATCGACCTGCGACGCTTATCATCGCGTGCAGATTGCGCCGGATGTGATCGAGCCGGTGCGGGCGATGGAGCTTGCACTGGCCGATGCCGGCGCAGCCAAAGACGAGATCGGCTACATCAATCTTCACGGCACCGGCACGCAGCTCAACGACAAAATGGAAACCACCGCTGTCAAGAAATGCTTCGGCCCGCGCAGCGCCGACATTCCCGGCAGCTCCACCAAATCCATGATCGGCCACCCCCAGGGCGCCTGCGGCGCCGCCGGGCTTGCAGCAACCATCCTCGGCATGCGCGCCGGCTTCCTCCACCCCACCATCAATCTCGACAACCCCGATCCCGAGTGCGATCTCGATTACATCCCCAACGCTGCACGAGCCAAATCAGTCGATATGGCCCTCTGCAACTGCATCGCCTTCGGCAGTAAAAACAGCGCGTTGGTGGTGCGGAATTGGGAGCAATGAAAAGCTGAGTCGTGAGCCACCCTCAATTCCCATGCGACTCAAAATGCTTGATGATCAGCCGAACGTCGTACTCAGATAATCCATGCTGTTTTGCGGATTCGATGATTTTCGGCATCAACTCGGGCGGCACGGTTCGGCCTTGCAGCACTTTGCGGATGATCTCGACCACCGCCGCGTGACGCGGATCGACGGGCACGGGTTCGGTCTGGGATTGCGCTGCATTCCCTAAGGTTTGTGCGAGGTTTGAAAAGCGTTGGCCAAGATCGCTTGCCAGCGCCACGTTGACCTTCCATTGCTGGCGAAACGTGGTCGAACTCGGCGGCGCCCAGGAGTGGCCGCAGAGCGCTCGGCCGGGGTCTTCCGCGGGTTCATAAGCAGATTGAATCGCGACGCGGCCCGGACCGGTCAGATGAAGCCACATCAGGCGATGGGCTGTGAACATCGCGCCCATCGGCGTTTCAAAACTCAGTGCCATGAAAACCGATGGATCCTTATACAGCAGCGATCGTGGCTTCAGCAGAATCGTCTGCCCCTCGGCCAGCTCGCGCACAAACACATTGCCGCCGGCATGCAGCAACAGCAGCCCCGGCTCATTGCCGGCGGTGAAGCGGTCCATGTATTGGCCGATGGGGTAATGCGTCTCGGTATCGTTGTTGTTTCGCGTCTGAAACCAGACATCGGTGGCGATGAAGTGATAGGCGACGGTATGGGTCGCCGCCAGGAACAGATGCTCCAGCACGTCAATGCTCTGGCCCGGCTGCAGGGGCAGCGCGATCATCTCGCCGGGCTCATCGCGCGAAAAAGCAATGTGTCCCGGCCCGTGCGTTTCCGTCATCACGAGCGGGAGCCCAGCGAACATTCGCCTGAAGGCCCCGCCCATCGACATGCGTCGAATGTCAACCGAAATATCTTTCCACAAAAGCACGTGATGCGCGAAGTAGACGCTATCTCCCTGCGCAAGATTGAAGTCCGCCACCGGAACGTAAAGTCCTTCGATCTGGCAGGTGGAAGAGCCGACGCGCAGGCGAGCCATGTCTTTGACGGCTGGCTGCTCGATCCAGCCGGAGTCGCTCGTTTTTACTTTGGCATGCGCTGGCGCGCCGCAACCGGGGCAGGAGAGCGATTGGCTATCCAGCACGGCGCCGCACCAGGGGCAACGGGATGCATCGGCATGTTGAGCGGGTGTTTGCATGGTTTCACGCCGATTTGTGGTGCTTGTACATCGATTGAATGCCGACGCGTCCAGGGCCGGTCATGCGGGCCAGCGCCAATCCCGCCCCGCCGAAAAATCCGATGCCCATCTTCTGCATCTCGATGTTCATCGTCACTGAGGCATCCTTGTACAAAAATCCGCCGGGCTCCAGCAGGATGCTCTCGCCGGGTTTGAGCGTGCGCTGAAAGACATTGCCGTAGCCGTGCAGCAGCAGCAGGCCGCTCTGGCCTTTGGTGACAAAGCGATCCATGAACATCCCTTCACCGCCGAAGAGAATGTTGAAAAGCCCTTTGATGCGAATGAAGGAGTATTCGATCGAATGTGAAGCCAGCAGGAAGGCATGCTCGCGCACGTCCAGCTCCATCCCCGGATGCAATGGCAGCACGACCAGCTCCCCCGTCGCATCCCGCGAGAAGGCGACGTGCCCCGGCCCATTGGCGCGGGTGACGGCAAAGGGCATCCCCGCCAGCATCCGCTTGATTGCCCCGCCCAGCGGAACGGCCGACAGCGCGACGCGCTCATCCTTCCAAAGCATCACATGATGCTCGAAATAGACCGAATCGCCCGCGCCCAGCGCCACGTCCGCCACCGGAACGATTTCGCCTTCCACCTGGCAGGTGCTCTGGCCGAACTGGAATTCAGTCATGTCGCGCAGCCGAGGCGCGGCGGTCCATCCCGAATCGCTGACGGTGTTGCGCACATCCAGCGGCGCTCCGCAACTTCGGCAGCTCGTCGCCCCCGGCAGGTTCTGCCCCTGACACCACTGGCACACGATGCGTTGCTGTTCCATTGCCCTTCCCGCGAATTGAGGATCGATCGGTGGCGAGGAGTATATCGGAGCCCAAGCAGGGATGCTATGAAGGTGACCAGAAAGGAGTGACCGATGGTTTGACGATCAGCGAAAATGGATCTTGGAAGGGCAGCGCCGAGATATTTCGCCGGGCCGCCGCTCATGTCGCTTGGCGCCTTGTATGTTCAAAAATACCAATAGACGTTCTACTACCACTCGCCGTGTCCGCGGGGCGAGGAGCGTAGCGACGAGCCATGCGGACACGGCCGCCGGCCCACGACCGATTGCGCCTGGG
>Ga0134128_10000499_pt1 | contig 54880 bp, 51 predicted proteins | sample KB31754_FD_96462 | JGI IMG/M metagenome (GOLD analysis project Ga0134128, IMG submission 96462) | Terrestrial soil microbial communities with excess Nitrogen fertilizer from Kellogg Biological Station, Michigan, USA - KB3-175-4 | ecosystem: Environmental > Terrestrial > Soil > Unclassified ... | reverse complement strand
GGCGGCCCCGCTGAACCCTTCGGGAAGGTGCCGTATGCGTCGCATGCCGTTGTTGCAGCTCCTTGCCGTAGCGCCACTACGACGCGTCGCCGCGCCTAGGCCTGCAACGCATACGGTACCTTCTCACTCCCAAATTAAATGTCAACAGGCCCTGGGCTTCTCGCAAAAATAAAAACGCCGGCGCAATTGCAGCCGGCGTTTTTATTGGGCCCTTATCTTTGTCCCATCGGCGTATCGCCAAACAAAGCCTTGTATTCGCGCGGTTGCGAACGCCAATATTGCGGCGGCACTTTCACCTGCGCGCCGAGCTTGGCTGCGGCGTGCCAGGGCCAGTGCGGGTCAAACAGCATGCCGCGCGCCAAGGCCACCATGTCGGCCCGGCCGCCTTGCAGGATGGCTTCCGCGTGTTCGGCTTCGGTGATCAGGCCGACTGCGATCACGGGAATCTTGACTGCCTGGCGGATGCGTTCGGCGAACGGCACCTGGTAGCCCGGCTCGAGCGTGATCTTTTGCTGCGGCGAGACGCCGCCGGAGGAGACATGGATGAAAGCGCAGCCGCGCTTTTCCAGTTCCTGCGCGTAGATTGCGCTTTGCTCCACATCCCAGCCGCCGTCGACCCAGTCAGAGGCCGACAGGCGCACCCCGATGGGTTTGTTTTCCGGGAAGGCCGCCCTCGCCGCGTCAAACACTTCGAGTGGAAAGCGCAACCGATTTTCCAGCGATCCGCCATATTCGTCTTCGCGCTGGTTGGCAAGCGGAGAAAGGAATTCGTGCAGCAGGTAGCCATGCGCCGAATGGACTTCGATGGCATCGATGCCGATGCGGTGCGCGCGCGAAGCGGCATCGGCAAACGCCTGGCGCACGCGCGCAAGACCTGCCGCGTCGAGTGCCTGCGGCGCTTCCTCGTGCGTGTTGTGTGGTACGGCCGACGGTGCCCAGGTGCGCCAGCCCCCTTGACCCGAAGGAATCAATTGCCCGCCTTCCCAGGGAATCTGGCTCGATGCCTTGCGCCCGGCGTGGGCAAGCTGGACGGCGATAGGCATGTTGGAATAGGCGCGGATTTTCTTCAGCACCGAGCCCAAAGCCTCTTCGTTGGCATTGGAATACAGGCCCAGGTCGCCCGGTGAAATGCGTCCATCGGCTTCGACAGCGGTGGCTTCGATGAACAGAATGCCCGCGCCTGAAAGCGAAAGGCTGCCAAGGTGGATATGGTGCCAGTCACTGGCGTTGCCGTCTTCGGCCGAGTATTGGCACATCGGTGCAATCGCGATGCGGTTGGCCAGTTCCAGCTGACCCAGCGAGATGGGGGAAAATAGTTTGCTCATGATGGATGCCTGAAAAAACAGGCAATCATCCTAGCAGGGCAGTAGAAATCTTGCTTGCGGGACAAAAATCGCGGGTGCTTGACAGGTAGTTCTAATTGGAACTAAACTAGTTCCTGTTAGAACCACTTGGTTTTTCTTTAACGTTGATTGGACCGTTCGTCCATGGCCGCAAAGCCGTTGTTCATGACTGTCGTGCGTGAGTTGGTACGTTGCTATCAGGCTTTCGAGATGTATTCGGCAGCCCATATCCGCGAACTCGATCTCACGCCTTCGCAATTCGACATTATCGCCACGCTGGGCAACACTCCCGGCATGACCTCGAAGTGTCTTGGTGAAAAGACCCTCATCACCAAGGGCACCTTGACCGGCGTGGTCGACAGGTTGATTGCGAAGGGACTGGTGCGGCGCGTGCAATGCGAACACGACGGGCGCAGCCAGATCGTGCAATTGACGCCTGAAGGAGAAGCCATGTTCGACAAGGTGTTCCCGGCGCATATCGAGTATATGAAACGGGTGTTTGTCGGCTTCAAGGAAGAAGAGCTGGCGCAGGCCGAAGCCTCCCTGACGCAATTGCATCGGGCCTTCGACGAATGCGAAAGAAAGCCTTGAGGCAAGGATGTTTGCAGAAATTGATCGTGCTGGATTGACCGCCCCTTGCGGGACTTGACCTTCGTTTTTTCCTTATTTATTTCGATATTTATTTCAATAGGACTCCACCATGAAGAAAATCATCGCCTTCGCTGTGGCCGCCGCTTTCTCCGGCGCCGCATTTGCCGCTCCCGATACCTACAGCATCGATCCGTCGCACACGCTGCCGCGCTTCGAGTACAACCACATGGGCTTTTCCGAACAATTGAGCCGCTTCGACAAGGTCAGCGGCACCGTGACGCTGGACCGCGCCGCCAAGACCGGCGTGATCGACGTGACGATTGACGCCAAGTCGGTCGACACGGGTTCTTCGCAATTCAACGAGCACATCCAGGGCAAGGATTTCCTCGACACGGAAAAATTCCCGACCATCACCTACAAGTCGACCGCGGTGAAGTTCAATGGTGATGCCGTCGCTTCGGTGGAAGGCAACCTGACCGTCAAGGGCGTGACCAAGCCCGTGACGCTGACGGTGCAGTCGTTCAAGTGCATGCCGCATCCGATGCTGAAGAAGGAAGCTTGCGGCGCGACGGCCACGGCCCAGATCAAGCGTTCGGATTTCGGCGCCGGCGCCTATGCGCCGCTGGTTGGCGATGAAGTCACGCTGACCCTGCCGATCGAAGCGATCAAGCAATAAGCAGGTTGCGGGCTGGGACGTGTCCCAGCATTTGCCGCCTGTGAAAGCTGGGACCAGTCCCAGCCTACGCAAAGCCGCGCGTCGCCATGCGATAGCGCGGCTTTTTCATGATGTGTCTTACAGCTTGAAAGCCGGCAGCTTCTTCGGCACCGCCACATTCTTCAGTGTCACGTACTTCGGCAAGCCGTTGACGTATTTCGGATAGTCCTCACCCTGGATCAGGGGCGTCAGGTAGCGTTTGCACTTCTCGGTAATACCATAGCCGTCCCTGGTGATGAACGAAGCCGGCATGAATTTCTCTACGTTGGCCACGTCTTTCAAATCGGCCACGCCGATCTTGTACTTGTAGGGCACGTCGGAAATGCGGTCGATGGTCGGCATGACGGCGTTCCTGCCCTTCAATGCCAACTGTACTGCGGCCTGGCCCAGTTTGTAAGCCTGGTCCACGTCGGTCTTGGAAGCGATATGGCGTGCCGCGCGTTGCAGGTAGTCGGCCACGGCCCAGTGGAACTTGTGGCCCAGCGCATCCTTGATCATGTTGGCCACGACCGGTGCGGCGCCGCCCAGTTGCGCATGGCCGAACGCGTCGCGCGTGCCTTGCTCGGCCAGGAACTTGCCGTCGGGGTAATGGCAGCCTTCCGACACCACCACGGTGCAATAGCCGAACTTCTTGACGTTGGCGTCGACCTTGGCGAGAAATTTCTTTTGGTCGAACGGCACTTCAGGGAACAGGATCACGACCGGCACGTCATGGTCCACCAGCAAGCCGCCGGCAGCGGCGATCCAGCCTGCGTGGCGCCCCATGACTTCGATCACGAAAATCTTGGTCGAGGTCTTGGCCATCGATTTGACGTCGAACGAGGCTTCCAGTGTGGAAACGGCGATGTACTTGGCGACCGAACCGAAACCGGGGCAGCAGTCGGTGATGGGCAGGTCGTTGTCCACTGTCTTGGGCACGTGGATGGCTTGCACCGGGTAGCCCAGGGTTTCCGACAATTGCGAAACCTTGAAGCAGGTGTCGGCCGAATCGCCGCCGCCGTTATAGAAGAAATAGCCGATGTTGTGCGCCTTGAAGACTTCGATCAGGCGCTCGTATTCGCGCTTGTTGGCTTCCAGGCTTTTGAGTTTGTAGCGGCAGGAACCGAAGGCGCCAGAGGGCGTGGAACGCAGGCCGGCAATCGCGGTGGCGGTTTCCTTGCTGGTGTCGATCAAGTCTTCGGTCAGCGCGCCAATGATGCCGTTGCGCCCGGCATAGACCTTGCCGATCTTGTCCTTGTGGGCGCGGGCGGTTTCGATCACACCGGCGGCCGAGGCATTGATGACGGCGGTGACGCCGCCCGATTGGGCATAAAAGGCATTTTTCTTGGGCATGCTGGCTCCTTCAAACGATGGGGGAATGGGAACGATGCCGCGATTGTCGCATGTGGCATGCGGCTTTGCGTAAAAAAGCCTTGGCAAAGGTGCAAATTTGATACCAGTCCGGTTACCATAGCGCAACGAAAATAATTGACATCAGGGGAATGCGAATCATGAAGCGCCTATGCACCACCGGCCTCGCCGCCGCGCTCTCGCTGGCCGTAACCGATACCATGGCGCTGCCGCACCTGCGCTGTGAAGTGACCTACGCCGGCAGCAGCCATGTCATCGAAGCTGCGCCTGGCACCGACCCTTACACCACGCAATCCATCGATATCGACGGCAGGTTCCGCTTCAAGGCCATCATGCTCGGTACCAATGCGCGGCTCGACGCCGTCAAGCTGTATGCCTATTACCAGGCGAAACGCCAGGATGTCCTGATCCAGGAAGCGAAATACCTGCCGCCCTTTACCTATTCCGACGCGCCCGACTCCTTCACCGGACATCAATATCTGTATGCCGGGCCGCTGGGGCGCGAGCTGCAATATGGCTGCACCTTAACTGACGCGAAGTTGGAGGTGAAGCCATGACGCGCTTGCTGGTTTCCCTGTTGTGCCTGTTGCCGTTCGCTGTGCATGCCGAACCGGTCAGCCTGGTGTTTGCCGGCGACATCGTGCTGGTCGGCCAGCCGGGCAAGCTGATTGCCGAGGGCCGCGACCCGTTCCAGGACGTGGCGAACGAGTTGCGGGCAGACATCCGCGTCGCCAATCTCGAATGCGTCGTGGCCACGACGGGTGAACCCGAAGACAAGATCTTCACCTTCCGCGCCAACCCGCAAACGCTGGCCGTAGTGAAGCGCCACTTTGACGCCGTATCGGTGGCCAACAACCATTCGGGCGACTACGGCCGCACCGCCTTTGCCGAAATGCTGGGCTTGCTCGACCATGCGGGTATTGCACGCTTCGGCGGCGGCCATAATCTTGCCGAAGCGCATACGCCCTTGATCGTCGAACGCAAGGGTTTGCGCATTGCCTTGTTGGGCTACAACGAATTCATGCCGCGCAGCTTCGAAGCCGATGCCGATGCACCGGGCCTGGCCTGGAGCGAAGACGAACAGGTTGCGGCAGACATTCGCCGCGCACGCGGCGACTACCATGCCGACCTGGTGATTCCCATCATGCACTGGGGCTGGGAAAATGAACGCGTCGGCAATGCGCGGCAAAAGAAGCTGGCACATCTGATGATCGATGCCGGTGCCGATGCAGTGATCGGCGGCCATCCGCACGTGACGCAGGACGTGGAAACCTATCGCGGCAAGCCGGTCATCTATAGCGTCGGTAATTTCTTGATCGAGGCGCTCGACAATGAAGCGCAGACGCATGGCTGGATCGTGAAGATGGAGCTCGACAAGAGCGGTGTCACTGCCTGGCGCACTTATGCGGTCCATCTTGATGCGGCCGGCGTGCCGCACCCGGTGGTGCAGGAAAAAACGCCGTGCAGTGATGGCAGCAAGATCGGCGCCTGTACTGCACAATAGTCAGTTTAGTGGATGGGCGTCGCCGCACCGCCTGCGCGCCCGGAGGGCAGCGTCGCGAGCAGCACGCCGGCCAGGGCCATGCCCAGCGCCAGCAGGCGGATGCCGCTCAATTCTTCATGCAGCACCAATACGGCCACCAAGGTGGCCGACACCGGCAGCATGACGGTAAACACGCCGGCCAGGTTGGCCGGGATCAGCTTCAAGCCTGTCATCCAGAGCCACACGGTCCAGACGCTGGCCGCCAGCGAATAGAACAGCAACAGCAGCCACGAGCCGTCGGTGACGCCGGTGAAACCGAAATGCAGAGCCGTGTAGAGGCCCATTGGTGTCATCAGGATGAAACCCCACAGGTTGATCAGGGACGTGATGCGGCGCGGATTGAGTGCGCCAGTGAGCTTCTTGCCGATCACGGCGTACGAGGCTTCACACACCACCGAGCAAAACACCAGGAAGTTGCCCAGCATCGGATGGGTGCCTTCGCTTGCCTGAGCGGTGCCGCCGTCCCGCGTATGTGACCAGGCCAGCAGCGCAATGCCGGCCACGGCGCAGGCAATCGCCAGCCAGACGCGCACGCCGATCTTTTCGCGCAGGAATATCCAGCTCAACAGTGCCACCACGGCCGGAATCGCCGCCATGATCACGCCGGCCGACACCGCAGAAGTCATGCTGACGCCAAACAGCATACACAGCGAAAACATGAAATTGCCCAGGAAGGACTCGAGGAACAGCAAGCCGCGCGTCTGGCGCGTCATCGGCAATTCGTCCTTGGGCTTTTTGAGCCAATGCAGCATCGCCAGCCCACCGATACCGAATCGCAGCCAGGCCAACAGGAACACCGGGAACACCAGGGTCAGCGGCTTGGACAGGGCGACGTAGCTGCCGACGAGCGACATGGAGAGGGCAAGACAGGCAAAGGCAAGCGGACGGTTCATCTGACTCAGTCTGAGGGCGAAGCCACAAGTATATGACAGCGCCGACGGATAGGTATTTTTACCTATCCCATTCGGTATATCTCTGGATTGCCGGACAACATGCCTTGGCTGAAGATGCATCAACGTCGGCAAAGCCGCATACCAGGCCAAAATCAGGCCCAAGCCAGGCCCAAGCAAATCCAACATAGAGAGACAGGAAAAGGGGAATCACTCATGAAGTTGCAACCCACACGCATCGCGCTCGCGGTGGCGATGGCCTTCTGCGGTTCGGCATTGCCGGCCCATGCACAGCAAAGCACCGACAAGCCGGCCGACACGTCGGCAGCCGGGCAGGGCGCAGTGGAACAGATCACGGTCACCGGCATCCGCGCCTCGCGCCAGCAATCGCTGACCAAGAAGCGCGACGCCGATTCGGTAATGGACGTGGTGAGCGCCGAAGACATCGGCAAGCTGCCTGACAAGAACGTGGCCGATGCGGTGCAGCGTGTGCCCGGCGTAAACATCAGTTCAGGCTCGGGCGGCGAGGGCGGCTTTTCCGAAAATGACCGCGTCAGCATTCGCGGCACCAACCCCTCCCTGACGCAGACTACCGTCAACGGCCATTCGATTGCCACCGGCGACTGGTACATCGGCGACCAGCAAAACACGGTGGGCCGCAGCGTCAGCTTCACCTTGCTGCCGTCGGAAATCGTCAATTCGGTGGAAGTGCAAAAGAGTTCGCAGGCCGACTATATCGAAGGCGGCACGGTCGGCAACGTCAATATCGTCACGCGTTCCCCGCTCGACTTCAAGAAGCCGCTGACGGTCGAGGCGACCATCCAGGGCTTGTATGCCGACCTGCCGCGCACCACCGACCCGCAAGCCAATGTGCTGGTGAACTGGAAGAACGAGGAAAAGACCGCCGGCGTCCTGTTCCAGTTGTTTTCCGAATCGCGCCATGAACGGCGCGACGGCCAGGAATTGTTCCTGCTCGGCTCTTCCACCGTCGACCCGAATTCGCCGGCAGCCCTGGCCCACCCCGACCTGGCCAACGTGGCCTATCCCTCGCAGATCGGTTCTTCGGCCTTCACCCAGACCAGCAAGCGCGAAGGCGGCCTGTTCGACGTCCAGTTCAAGCCTACACGCGACTTCAGCTGGGACGTCAACGGCTTCTACTCGCGCTTCAACGGCACCAACTTCGATACCAACTTCATGGCCAGCCCCCTGAACGAGATCGAAGGGGGCAATATCCCCAGCAGCTACACGGTGAAGAACGGCACGCTGGTGGCGGCCAGCTTCCCCAACATCGACTACGCTTCCACCGGTGCCTTCCCCGGCGTGCGTGATTCGATCTATCGCCCCAATGCCTCATCCTCGGCCGGCTATGTCGACCTCGATGCCAAGTGGCGCGCCAATGAGAACTGGACCCTGACGGCCAAAACCGGCTTCACGCGCGGCACCGGCGAGACCCCGCATGACTACGGCTATGAAGCCTTCCTCATCAATTCGCCGCTGACTTACCAGATGAACGGCACGGGCAGCCCGGCCAATGTTGCTTTCCCCGGCGTCGATACGGGCAACTTCAACAACCCGAACAACGTCATCAACGGCGGCAGCTGGTCGCAATCGGTGCGCGTGGTCGACGCCGAAGCCTATGGCCAGCTCGATGCGTTATGGTCGATCAACGATGGCATGGTGGAAAGCGCCAAGTTCGGCCTGCGCTATGCCGAACACCGCCGTTCTGCCAACGGCTTCAATTTCAGCTGCTCCGCCACCATCGGCGACCCCTGCTCGAGTTTCGATTCGGTGCCCATGCCGGCCTGGAACGGCACCGTGTCGCCATCGAACTTCGGTTCCGGTATCGGCGCCGGCCCGGGTTTCCTGTCGCATTTCTGGGTCTTGAACCCGAACGACATCGCCGCCTGGGAACAGCAATACAACAACGTCTCCAACGGGCCGAACTACCAGGGTAATTTCAACGTCACTGAAAAGGATTCCGCCGCCTACGCCATGGTCAACCTGGCCGGCGACAAATGGCGTGGCAATGTCGGCCTGCGCCTGGTTAACACCAACCAGTTCAGCAGTTCCTACGACCTCAACGATGCCAGCAATTTCTACCAGGTCTCGGTCACGCACAACTACACAAACGTGCTGCCCAGCATGAACTTCAAGTTCGACCTGAGCAAGGACCTGGTGGCGCGTGTGGCGGCGTCGGAAACGATGTCGCGCGCAGACTATTCCTCGCTCTCGCCGGCAGTGCAGTTGAACAATCTCGACCTGACCGGTTCGGGCGGCAATTCCGACCTGAAACCGATCCGCTCCATCAATTACGACGCCACGCTGGAATGGTATTTCGCGCCGCAATCGATCCTCTCGGCCGGGCTGTTCTACATGAACATGCCGTCCTACGTGACCTTCGGCTACAACACGCGGCACCTGCTGGATACCACAACCAACAACTTTGCCGACTTCATCGTCACCTCGCCTTACAACATTGCGGCCAACAACAAGGGCCTGGAGCTGGCGTGGCAGCAATCGTTCGGCGGCGGCTTCGGCGGCTTGCTCAACTACACCTATGCCGACGGACATGACACCGGCGGTTCAGCCCTGGTCGGCTCATCCAAAAACACCGCCAACGCCGAAGCGTATTACGAAAACGATGCGTTTTCTGCGCGCGTGGCTTATACCTACCGCTCGTCCTTCCTGGTCGGGCTGGCCAACGTGTCGCCGCAATACGCAGCCGGCCTGGGTACGCTGGCGGCGTCGATCAATTACAAGATCAACGACACCTTCACCATCACGTTTGACGGCTTGAACCTGAACAACCCCGTCATCAAGTACTACTCAAATGCCGAGCAGCCGCAGGCGTTTTACTCCAGCGGCAGGCAGTACTTCCTCGGTGTACGCATCGCCATGTAGGAACCACCTCTTCGAAGCCGGTGAATTGGTGTTGCCGTGCTTTTTTGTCGACGGCGGCCGTATCGTAGCGGTCCGCCGTCTTTTTCATTTATCCATCGCTGCTTCTGCCAGATCGTGAACCGGACCATAGCCCTGGATGTAGGCGGCACCGTCAGCCGCATTGCCCTGATCGAAGACGGTGACATTGCCTGGCGCAACGCTGTCGATACGCCTCGTACCGAGGGACCCTACGCCATGTTCGAGCAGATGGTCGAACTCTGGCGCCCGATGCGCCATCTCGACGCACCCATCGGCGTGGCGATCACTGGCCAGATTGTCGACGGTTGCGTCACGGCGCACAACAGCGACGTGTTGCCCGGCTGGCGCGCGTATCCCCTGCGGCAAATGCTGTCGGAAGCCCTGGGCCGGCCCGTTACCGTGGTCAACGATGCACGCGCCGCCGCCTGGGGGGAATACCTCCATGGCGCAGGGCGCGGCTTGTCGGAATTCCTGTTCCTGACGGTCTCGACCGGGGTGGGCGCCGGCCTGGTCTTGAACGGCCGGCTGCACCTGGCGAAGAACGGTTTCGATGCGGAGATCGGTGAAATGAGCATGCTCGACGGCGCCACGCTGGAAGAGCATGCTTCCGGCACGGCACTCGGGCACTATGCCGCGCAGCTCGGCTATGCCGGGGCCAAGGCTTTGTGCGACGGGGCCGATGCCGGCGACACCAGGGCCGAAAGCGTCTACCTCCACGGCATACGCGAAATCGCGCGCAAGCTGGCCGACCTGGCCGTCATGCTCGGCATCGAGCGCGTGGCCCTGGGCGGCAGCGTCGGTTTGCGTCCGGGCTACCTTGAGCGCCTGGAACGCGAGATGCTGAGTTTCCGGCCCATCCAGCGCTACCAGCTCGCCCGCGCCGTGCTCGGTGCCGACGCCGGCCTGCATGGCGCTGCAGCACTGGCTGCGGCCCAATCTTGATCGACAGGCAAGGGCGCGATGGCGGCACTGTCTCTTTCCGGCGACCAGTCAGGCAAAAGCGCAGCTGATACTGCAGGTTTTGCGCCCAAAGCGCCCTATACTAAAAGCAATTTCAGGTCGCAATCGGGAGTCGTGGCTTTGCCTGCCGCTCAACAATTGATCCATAGCCGCTGGCCCTGGCTGGCCGCGTCTCTACTCTTGACCATCGGCCTGTTCGTATCGACCACGCTGGGGTGGCTCTGGTATACCGACCAGCGTGCGCAAGCCGAGCGCCAGCTTTCGCTCGATGCGCTCTGGCTCGAGCAAAGCATCACGCAGTCCCTGGGCGACAACCAGCGCATGCTGGAAAACTGGTCGCACGACCTGCAAAACCCCACCCCGCATGCCGTCAGCGATTTCCTCGCATTGTCCGACGGCATGATGAAGGTCAACCCGGCGCTGATTTCAGTCGACTTCCTCGACCGCCAGGGCAAGCGTGTGGCCGGGCTCCCCGCCTATGTCGAGCGGCCCGAACGGCTCCCCCCGGTAACCGACCCGCTGATCGCCGAAGCGATCCAGCGCAGCCTGACGCAAAAGCGTCCCGTCTACAGCCGTGTGATCGAGCAATATGCGCCGCTCTGGGTGCTGGTGGTACCGGTGTCCGACGAAGGCCAGAACGACGGCGTGGTGCTGGCCACCTATGACCTCGACCAGGTGCTGTCGCGCGAAGTGCCATGGTGGTTCGTGCAGCGCTACGACCTCTCGCTGCTCGACCGCGACGACAAGCGCCTCTCGCCGCGTGATGCGGACGCTCCCTTGCCGGAACAGGGTACCGAGGTGCATAAACTCGAATTCGGCCCGGAAGGCAGCGGCCTCTCCTTGCGTGCCAGCCCGCATGGCCGCCATGGCAGCGAGACGCCACTCATCCTGTTGTCGGCGGCCGTGGTCTTGTTCGGCCTGATGATCGTCTGGTTGTTGCGCCTGTTGCAGCGCTGGCTGCGCGAGCGCCAGGCGGCGCAGCAAGCCTTGTCGCGCGAATTGCGTTTCCGCGAAGCGATGGAGCATTCGCTCGTCACCGGCTTGCTGGCCTTCGACATGCAAGGCCGCATCATCTATGCCAACCCCGCGCTGTGCGGCATGCTGGGTGTGTCCGCTGAATCGCTGGTCGGCACCACGGCGCCATTTCCATTCTGGCCGGCGGACAGCCGTGACGATTGCCGTGCCGCGCATGAAGCCATGCTGCGCGGCGACAACCCGGCCACGGGCCGGCGCATTGACCTCGTTGGCGCGGAAGGGCGGGCGCTGGCGGTGCGCCTGTTTGCTTCGCCCCTGGTCGATGGCGACAGCAGCCCCACGGGCTGGATGGCATCGCTTTACGACACCACCGAACTGCAAAAGGAGCGCGAAGCCCTGGCCGCCTCGCGCGAGCAGCTTTATGCCGTCTTGAGCGGGCTGGAAGCGGCGGTCTCGGTCAGCGCGCAAGATGACGGACGCCTGCTGTTCCGCAATCGCCATCACGCCGAATTGTTTCCCGTTGAGAGCGAAGGCGATTGCTGTCTGTTGTGCTGGCGCGGCACGGCACCGGTGGCAAGCCTGGCCGAGCCGGAATATTTCGATGCGGCCGGCGGCAGGTGGTACCACCTGGAGCGGCGCACCATACTCTGGGTCGACGAATCGCGCGTCACGCTCGACATTGCCACCGACATCACGGCTGAACGAGCCAGTGCCAACAATGCACGCGAGCGCGATGAATTGCTGCAGCATACGGCACGCCTGGCCAGCCTGGCGGAATTCGCTTCCGGCATCGCCCACGAATTGAACCAGCCGCTGGCGGCCATTGCCAACTATTCCGCCGCGGCCGACGTCTTCCTCGACAACAACAATCCGCTCAAGGCGCAGGATGCCGTGCGCCGCATGGGCGAGGAATCGCGCCGTGCCGGCAACATCATCCACAGCCTGCGCAGCTTCATCCAGAAGCGCGCCATCCGGCATGACACGCACAAGCTGGCCGACCTGTTTGCCGAACCGCTATCCCTGCTCGCGCCGCTGGCGCGGCGCAACCAGGTGCAGATTGCTTTCGACCTGCCTGAAGACGGCATCTACGTTGAATGTGATGCCGTGATGATCGAGCAGGTATTGTTCAACCTGCTGCGTAATGCGCTGGAGTCGGTTGCGGTGCAGGCAAAGCCGGCGTCCGACGCGGTCTCGATCGAGGTCGAACGCGAGGAATCCGGCGTTACCGTCAGTGTATGTGACCGCGGCGCAGGCATCCGCGACCCGGAAAAACTGTTCCAGCCGTTTTACACGACCAAAAGCGAAGGCATGGGGCTGGGCCTGGCGATTTGCCGCACTGTCATCGAAAGCCATGGTGGCCGGCTTTGGGCCGAAGCGCGCGAAGGCGGCGGTGCCTGCTTCCGCTTCCGTCTGCCTTGCACCAGGCCGCAACAAGTCATCATCAACGACGAACTCTCCACGATCGGGACGCAAGCATGAGCGACACGAACTTCATCACCGGCACACCGCACATTGCCATCATTGACGACGACCCCGGCGTGCGCGCCTCGCTGGGCATGCTGCTCGAGACACGCAGCTGGACCTTCACCGAATTCGAACGCTCGGCCGACTTCCTTGAAGGTGCCGAGCCGTCCGACTTCAACTGCATGGTGATCGATATCCGCATTCCCGACATGAGCGGCCTGGAATTGTATGAAGAGCTGAACCGGCGCGCCGGCGACAAGCACCGCTACCTGCCGCCCACCTTGTTCCTGAGCGCACATGGCGACATCCCGATGGTGGTGCGGGCGCTGAAGCAGGGTGCGGCGGACTTCCTCGAAAAGCCGGCCGACCATCGTACCTTGCTCGATGCGATTTCACGCGCGCTCACGGCAGACCGCACGGCACGCGTTGCGCATGGCACACATACGAAGCTGCTCCAGGAAATTGCCGAGTTGACGGCGCGTGAACGCGAAGTGTTGACCGAGATCGTGGGCGGTTACCTGAGCAAGCAGATTGCCGACCACCTCGACATCAGCACCAAGACCGTGGAAGCGCATCGCCTGCGCATCTGCCAGAAGTTCAATGTGCGGACCAGCATGGAGTTGGCGGCGAAGTTGCGCGACGTGCCGCCCAGCCTTTGGCAGAAGGGTTAGTGCAGGTGGCCGTGAGCGAGAGGTCCGGCGCAACCTGAATGTTCAAATAGTCTGCGCCAAGGCATGGAACAACCACGCCCCATGCGGAATCCACTGCTCGCTCCAGCGCCATGAATGGATCGGCACGCTATCCTGCGGCATGCGAAAGTCGATGTCTTCCTCGTTTTCCAGTCCGGCCGTGATGCCGTTGCACACCCCGCCCGGCGCATTCCAGAAGCCTTTTTCATAGCGCGGGTTGTTGTGTCCATGGCCTTGCATCATGCAGGCATCGAAGGGGTTGAAGCCGAAGATCCAGTCCAGCGCGCCTTGCGCATAGAGCCGCAAGTCGCGGCACAAGCGGTTGTCGGTGGAAACCCTGGTTGCCAACAAGGCGGCGGAAGCAAGCGAGCCGAGCCGTGCATTTTCACCCTGCCACCAATAGCCGCTTTCATTGTCATGCGCGATGAAGAATTGCGCGCGCGCCGGCTTGCCCGGCATGGCGACAAGCTGTTTCGGATAGAAGAACGGGTTGCCGGTGCCTTCCAGTGTCAAGACGAAGCCATTATGCAGCGCGCGCAGCGCGCATTCGCGTGCCACGGCGGCCAGGCCTGATTGCGGCGCAGCTTCCGCGAAGCGCAGCAGCGCCACGATGGGCAGGCCCGCTTCGGCGGCATGGAAATAGCTGCGCGTCTTTTCGTCATTGGCCCAGAACCATCCTTCTGCATGCTGTCGTCCGGCGAGCTGTTGCACCCGTTTCTCCGCCGCCTGCAGGTAGGCGTCTTTTCCGCCGGCATGGAACAGCTCAGTCGCCGCCAGCAGCGCGCAATAGTCGTCGATGATGTTTTCCTGCCCGTCGTCGAGATAGGCCAGGTTATGCTCCTCCAGATGGGCGAAGGCGCGCTCGGCGGCGCCAAGGTAGTCCGAACGAAGCCGTTCGCCATCACGCGGCAAACCGGACGCCCGCGCCAGCGCCGCAATCGCACTGCCGCCGCCCTGCCGGTATCCGGCTTGATAGGTGTCGAACTTGTGGCCCTGCTGTGTGGTGTAGCTGCAAATGTCGCGTTGTTCGATGTCCTTGCTCCAGCGGTCGAATACGGTCATGTAAAAGTAACCGGCCGGGTCCAGCATGCGCATCAGGTAGTCGGCGCCATGCAGTGCTTCGTCAACGATGCGCTCGTCGAGCCACATCGATTGCGCGCTCATGCGTGCACGCCCGTCGATCAGGTTCCACACCACCTGCGGTGTTTGCTGCGGGTTCATGAAGTTGGCGTAGGACAGGTGCGACAGATATTTCGAGGCATCGCCCGAAGCATCGTACCAGCCGCCATGCACGTCAGCACGTTCGGTGCTGCCGTATTTGGGGCGCGAGTGGTCGGCAATGTCGAAGACGCCGGTGCAGCGCTGCGATTTCAGATAATGCACCAAGTCCGAGACGACCTGGCCATCGTACAACTGTTCGGTGACCTGAAAGGGTTGCGACACCAGCGGCGGGGCCATGCCGTCGACCACGATCATATAGCTGCCCGGCGCTTGCAATGCGCTGAAGTCGGCTTCCCAGAAGTGCCAGTCGCGCCATTGTGCGACCGTGCCGCGCGGTGTCAGCGTGCCATGCAGCATCGCTTCGCGCGTGGCCGCATCATAGACCGTGAAGCTATGGGCCGGCAGTGCTGCACTCGATTGCACCAGCGCGATCTTGCGCGCCGTGGTTTGGTAGCCGAGGTGGTTGTGCAGGATCTTCATTGCTTGTTCAATCGTGGATACGCGTTGCCGTCGGCATCGAACAGCAGGCAATGCTCGGGCGGAAATGCCACATGCAGGGTATCACCAAAGCGCAGCCTGGCGCCATGGCCCGGCAGTTTCATGCAGACTTCCTCGGCCACGCCGGAGAAGCGCAGGTAAGCCAGCATCTGGTCGCCCAGGTGTTCGGTCAGGACGACTTCGGCCTGGACTGCGCCGGGCTTACCTTGTTCCACGGTTTGCAGGTGCTCCGGGCGGATTCCCAGGGTGAGTGCTGCGCCAGGCGTGCCGCTGCCCAGGTCGACGGCAGCAGCGATGCGCTGGCCGCCGGGCAATTCCGCCAAGCCATCGGCCAGCTTTGCCGGTAACAGGTTCATCCGTGGTGCGCCGAGAAAGCCTGCAACAAACAGGTTCTTCGGGTGTTCGTACAGCTCCAGGGGCGTGCCTACCTGCTGCACCACGCCGGCGTTGAACACCACGATGCGGTCAGCCAGTGTCATGGCTTCCACCTGGTCATGCGTGACGTAGATCATGGTCGTGCCCAGCTCGCGGTGCAGCTTGGACAATTCGATGCGCATGTTTTGCCGCAGCGAGGCGTCGAGGTTGGACAGCGGCTCGTCGAACAGGAATACCTTGGGTTGGCGCACGATGGCGCGGCCGATGGCAACGCGCTGGCGCTGCCCGCCCGAAAGCGCCTTGGGTTTGCGCTCCAGCAGGTGGGTGATCTGCAGGATGTCGGCAGCCTTGCCGACGCGCGCAGCGACCTCGGGCTTGGCCATGCCGGCCATCTTGAGCGCGAAGCCCATGTTCTGTTCCACCGTCATGTGCGGGTAGAGTGCATAGGACTGGAACACCATGGCCACACCGCGCTTGGAGGCATGAAGGTCGTTGGCCAGCACGTCGCCGATGCGAATCTCGCCGTCGGTCACGTCTTCCAGCCCGGCCACCATGCGCAGCAGTGTGGACTTGCCGCAGCCGGACGGGCCGACAAAGACGACGAACTCGCCGTCTTCAATATCGAAATCGACGTCCCGGATCACGCTGACGTCCGCCGTGTAATGCTTGCTGATATTTCTGAAACTGACCGAAGCCATGGCTACTCCAAAAAATTATCCCTTGAATTATCCTTTTACGGCGCCGGCCGCCAGGCCCTTGACGAAAAAGCGCTGGCAGGCAAAGAAGGCGATCAACACCGGCAGCGTCGACACCGTGGCGGCTGCCATCATCAGGTCGTAGCGCTGCTGGAACTGGCCGATGAAAAGGCGGATGCCGACGGGGATGGTTTGCACGTCGGCCGAACTCGTCAGCGACCAGGAAAAGAACAATTCATCCCAGGCCAGCAGGAAGATGAAGGTGGCCGTGGCGATGATGCCGGGCGTGGAAATCGGCAGCACGACGCGGACGAAGGCGCCGAAGCGCGAGCAGCCGTCGATCACCGCGGCGTCTTCCAGTTCGCGCGGAATCGACACGAAGAAGCCGCGCATGATCCAGATCGAGGCCGGCGTGAAAAGGGCCACGTAAAGGAAGATCATGCCGTGGTAGGTGTCGAGCATCTGGAAGCCCCAATCCTGGCCGATATGGCGGTACAGCATGTAAAGCGGCAGGAAAAACAGCATGCCGGGGATCACCTGCGTGATGGTGATGCCCATGCTGACCGTGTTTGAACCGCGGAAGCTAAAACGCGCCAGCGCATACGCGGCACAGGTGGCGGTGCAGGTGGCCAGCACCGTGGTGGCGCCACAGATGATGAGGCTGTTCTTCAGATAGTTGAAGAAGTCCACATTGACCCACATGTCGCGATAGTTTTGCCATTGCAGCGGCTGGTCCGGGTCGAGCTGGCTGCCTGATGAAATATCGCTGTAGTTGTGCAGCGAAGACAGCACCATCCAGGCAATCGGCAACAGCGTCAGCACGACGATGGCCCAGGTCAGGCAGGTGAGCAGGAAGTCCAGCCGCAGCCGGGCGGCATTACGCTTAGTCTTCACTGGTCATGCTCCGCTTGAACGATTTCATCCACAATCCCACGAATACCAGCATGATCACCATCATGATGAAGGACACGGCGGCCCCCTGCCCGAAGAACCAGTAAGAGAAGGACTGGCGCGTCAGGAGCGGCATCAGCAGGTCGGCCCATTCGCCGGGGTGGCCGGCGCCGTTGCCGAACATCATCGAGACGATGTTGTACGAATAGACGTTGTCGATGATCTGGAACATGAACTGGATCACGATCACGGGTTTCAGGGTTGGCAGCGTGATGTGCAGGAATTGCTTCCACTTCGCCACACCATCAAGTGTTGCCGCCTCATATTGGTCTTCCGGGATCGCCTGCAGGGCGGCCAGGAAGATCAGCATCATCACCGGCCAGGCACGCCAGACGGTGGGAATGACGATGGCCCAGAAACTGTTCGAACCGAGCAGCCAGAACGGCTTTTCATCCATCAGATGCAAGCCGTCGACCAGTACGGTATTGATGATGCCCACGTCACGCTGCCACATGAAGCCCCACAGGGTGCCCACCACGTAGGATGGCACGATCCAGGGCAGGAGCAGCAGCGTGCGCGCGATATTGCGGCCCGGGAAGTCGCGGTTCAACAGCATGGCCACGCCTAGGCCGATCACGATGGAGAGCACCGATACAGCCAGCGTATAGAGCGCCGTGTTGCGCAAGGCCAGGCCCAGTCCGGCGCGGATCGGGCTATGGCTTTCCAGCAGCACGCGGCGGTAGTTTTCCAGGCCGATGAAGGGGGCGTCTAGGTATTGCGTCAGCGTGTACTGGTTCAGCTTCAGCAAGGACATGTAGAAGCCCTCGACGATGGGCACCAGGTTCACCACCAGCATCATGATGACGGCCGGGGCCAGCAGCATGTAGGGGAAGGCGTTGGGCTTTTTCTTCTTCGTCTTGTTGGGCACGCGGTTTCCTGTTTGCGGCAGGGGTGCAGCGGAACGCAAGGCCGCCGGTACAGCCTCGGCGGCGCTGATGCCGGGCACGCTCATCGCGACTCTTCCAGAACGTCGTTGGCTTCGCTGGCGGTGGCGTCAAGCGCCTGCTTGAGCGCCTGTGGCGAATACTTGCCGCGTACTCCGGCAACAATGTCGAAGGTATTGCCGATGTCTTTCAGATAGACCGATTCAAGCGGCCCCCAGGCCGGCACGGAAGGGTAGTGGCGGCCGTTCTTGATCTGCGCCACGAATTCAGCATAGTGCGGGTCGGCCATCAGTTGCGCATCGTTGGCCGCATCGAGCCGCGTCGGCAGCATGCCCGACATCTTGCTGTAGGTGACCTGGGCCGCCGGCGAAACCAGGTAAGACAAAAGCTTCCAGGCTTCTTCCTTGTTCTTCGACGACTTCATGATCGCCAGGTCCGAACCGGAGAAAAAGGTCTGGTTGCCTTTCAAACCGGCCGGGTAGGGCGCCACGCCGAAGTTGTGCGCAGCAACCGATTCGGCCTGCCCGCCCTTGGCCTTGGGTGTGGCGGCGATCTTGAGCGTCCAGGGGCCGGAAAAGACCACGGCATACTGGCCGTTGAAAAAGCCGTTTTCGATCTGCACCGAATCTTTTTCCAGCGCCGAGAGCGGCATCAAGCCTTCGGCGGCGAAGCTGGTGTAGTAAGTGATGGCTTGCAGCGTCTCGGGTGAATTGATGGCCGACTTGCGCCTGTCCGGCGTCAGCAGGTCGCCACCGGCATTCCAGATCCAGGGGGCGAGGTTGTGCACCACGTTCCAGTCGTTCTTGCCGGGGTAGCCGAGCGCGGCGATCTTCTTGCCGTCGATTTCCATGCCGTTGATCTTTTGCATGGCTTGCTTGAAACTGCCCCAGTTCAGGAAGGCGTCGCGCGGGTTGATGCCGGCTTTCTTGAATACGTCTGAGCGGTAGAACGCGGCGCGGGCGTCGGCATACCAGGGCAGGGCATAGATGGTGCTGTCGTCGTAGCGGTGCGTGGTGCCCCATACGGCCGGAAAGAATGCCGGACCGCCGCCGACTTCCTGCTGTTGTTGTGCGCTCAGGGGTTCCAGCGCACCCATCGACGAAATGGCGGCCACCCAGGTCGTGCCCAGTTCAAGCAGGTCCGGCCCCTGGCCCGAAGCGGCTGCCGCCGTGATCTTGTTCCAGGCCGATTCCCAATTGAGCACCGTGACGTTGACGCGCAGGTTGGGATTTTTCGCCAGGTAGGGTTTGATCAGTTCGCGCATGTCTTGCTGCTGCTGCGACGTCGTGGTCATGACCCAGATGTTCAACTCGGTGGCGTGCGTATTGGCTGCGAAGCACAGCGACAAGGCTGCCGCCAGTCTCCGTAATGTCTTGATGCCCGATATTCTCATGATGATTCCGTTGATGCGCCCGCTCTGGTGCCGGGCCGGTTCGATGGACGGGGGTGTTTGCACTATACCCATCCCGGCGAAGCATGGAAACGATTCTAGGGGCGTGCCCATGGGGCAACAATCCTGAGAAACACCTGCGGCCATAGGTAAAACTACCTATGGTGGGCCAACTGGCATGGTGGCGGTGGGGCTTGGGACGATGACAGCGACGTTATAATGGGCCTTCACCCACGTTTCCTGCCATGTCGCGCTTATTTTCCCGTCGCCGCTTGATCGCTGTATTCGTCATCGTCTTTGCCATTGCACTGGCGGCGGTTTTATGGCGCGTGGGTTCAGCCTGGCGCGTAATCCCATCACCGGTGCCGGCGGCCACATTTACATCCATCAAGGGCGACAAGATTGTCCTGTCCTCCCTGAAGGGGCGCGTGGTGCTGGTGAACTTCTGGGCCCCGAGCTGTGCCCCCTGCATCCATGAAATGCCCATGCTGGCCGATACCTACACGCGCCTGCACGCACGTGGCCTGGACGTCATCGCAGTTGCGGCAAGCTATGATCCGCCCAACATCGTGGTCGACTATGCCGAGACGCGCCACCTGCCCTTTCCGGTCGCGCTCGATATCGACGATGCCGTGGCTCGTTCCTTTGGCGGCTTGCACGCCGTGCCGTCGACGTTCGTCATCGGTCGCAATGGACGGCTTGCAGAGTACATCGAAGGTGCGCTCGATCCCGAGGCACTGCAACAGGTGCTGGAACGTGAGCTGGCCGCGAATTGAGGCACGCTTGCTGGCTTGACTAGAATAAAATTCTAATCATAGAATGCCATTCTGCTAATTTCATCATGACATCTCATGCAAGCGATTACGCGCGAGCAATTTCTGGCCGGCACGTATCACCACATCACCTTCGCTGGCGGCGGCAACCGCTGCTGGTGGCAAGCCGGTTTGCTCGAGGCGCTGGTGCAACATGCCTGTTGGCAGCCGCAACGCCTGATCGGCGTCAGTGCCGGTGCCGGCATCGCCACGGCATTTGCAACGGGGCGCTTGCGTGAATCGCTTGCTGCCGCAGTCGAACGCTTTTCGCAAACGCCGCGCAATATCGAATGGCGCGATTTGCTCAAGGGGCGCCGGCCTTTCATGTTGCCGCGGATCTATCCGGACTGGATTGCCAGCTTTCTCGATCCATCCGATTTTGCGCGCCTGAAGCAAGGCAGTTTGAAGGTCGACGTGGTCATCACGCGGCCCATCCGTTTCCTGCCTGTGATCCTGTCGACCTCGCTTGCATTGACGCTGTATGCGAGTGAAAAATTCTGGCTCAAGAATTTCCATGCGCGCTTGCCGCACCGGCTCGGCTTCCGTGCTGAATACCTGGAATTGAATGAAGGGGCAGACCTCGATGAAGCGCGCACCTGGCTGCTGGCCAGTGCCGCCGCCGTGCCGATCACGCCGACCCATCTGGTGCATGGCCGCACTGCGCTCGATGGCGGTTTTTACGATAGCGTGCCGTTGCCACGCGAAGGCAGTGCCGATGCCCACACGCTGGTTTTGTTGACGCGCCACCGGCCCGACCTGCCGCAGATTTTTACCTACCGGCAGCGCGTGTATCTGCAACCGGCCAGGGCCGTTGCTGCGGTCAACATGGATTGCACGAGCCCTGCCAATGTGCAAAGCACGTATGACCAGGGGCGGCGCGAGGTAGAACAGCTGCTTGGCGCGAGTTGATATGGAAATGGCAAGCATGGTGCGCGGCTTCGTGCTAGTCTGACAGCCCAAGCCTGCCGGGAGTGAATGCCGTGAAGTGCCTGCCCTCGCTGTCATTGCCTGCCGTAGTGATCACTGCCGCCTTTACCGCCGGCACGGCCTTTGCTGACCCGCCTGATATTTCCGTTACCGAACGCCTGGGCGATCTGCGCCTGAACCTGGCGGAAGCTGACGCGAAAAAAGCAGTCGGCTGCCCGATGACGGCAGGCAAGGAACAGAAATGGGAAGCCGATGGCAGCTACCACCAGGAATGGCACTTTGCCTGTGGCGTCGACCTCGGCATGGTGGCGGAGCGCAAGGGCGGCAAGAAAACGGTGCAGACCATCAAGGTCAGCGGCACCAGCACGCTGAAAACCAGCCGCGGCATCGGTCTCGGCGCCGCAGAAAAGGACGTGACCAAGGCTTACGCCAAGGAATGGAGCAAGGAAGAAAGCCAGATGCCCGACCTGTTCGTGGCGGGCTCCATCTATGGCGGCGTGATGTTCACCTTCAAGGACCACCGCGTGTCGGAAATCTTCGTCGGCGCAGCAGCCGAATAGGTTTGCTTCGCCTTATTTGACGGCAGCGGCTGCAGGTGCTGGCCCGTTTTGCGGCCAGATCGCTTCGAGCAATTGCGCCAGCCGCGCGCCGGCCCTGGCAATCTGTTCCAGCTTGATCTCTTCGACGCGGGCTTGATAGCCGGCGTCAATGCCAACCACATCCCACTTTTCCGGGCTGTTGTCCACGTCGCTGCCTTGCGGTGCACGCATGGTGAAACGCAGGCCGCCGAACACTTGCGGTGCCAGCTTGATCGAATCACCAGCCCATTTGGTGGACCAGGTATCGAGCTTGCCCTTGGTCGGTGGCACGATTTTCGCCAGCCGCATCAGATTGGCATAGGGCTGGCCATCGACGATCAGGTTGGCCGGCGGCGTATCCCATTCACCATGGAACAGCTTCTTGTCGTCGACGATGTTGTTGCCACCGGCCGTGTCCTGGCCCAGCTTGTAGCCGGTGCGGTCCGGGTCGACCACTTCGCCCTTGTCGTTCAGGTAAAGCGCCGTCACGTGCAAGGGCTGATGGATATCGCCGACGTAGTGCGCCAACAGCATCAGGGCTTCACGCTTGTCGGCGATCGAGAACGGCGCATCGGGCGTCTGGCCGCGCAGCACGGCAATGGTGGCGTTGATCGAGTGCACCACGTCGTGCGTGTTGGTGCCGGCATAGCTCGGGTCGTAGTGGTCGCGCAGGCTGGAGACGTCCGTGTAGTGATATTGGCTATGGCAAAGCTCGTTGCCGTGCACGGTGCCGCACTGTTTCCAGTTGCGCGACACGAAACTCTCGAAGCGTGCCTTTTCTTCGGGCGTGTTGAACGGCGCGCATTCCGCAAACTTCGGATTGTCGAGGTAGACGAAATTCACGTCGTCCGTGCTCTTCGTGCCCTTGGCGCAATCGGCCCAGACCGATACCGTCTGCAGATTGCTGTCACCCAGCAATGCATGCACCCATTGCTCTGCACGCGTGCCTGCGATCAGTTTGTCGGCCACCGCGCCAACGTCCTGGTGCCCTTGCGCATTCCAGGCCAGTGCGGAAAATGGCAGCGCGGTCAGGGCAAGTGCCAATGCAATACGGTTTGGGCGCGGCATGTTACGGTCCTCGGAAAATGGAAGGCAGTACTGTACCCGATTAATTTGACAGTTTCGTGTCTGGCAGCGGCTTCTATTTGGCTGCTTCAGTACCGAATTGCCGGTCGAAGAAGCGCGCAATGGTGCGGAACACGTGGTCCTGGTTGGATTCCCCGGAAATGCCGTGTTTGGCGCCCGGGTAGGTCATCAGGTCGAACAGGATGCCATGGTCCTGCAGGTCGGCCATCAGCTTGGTCGAATTGAGGAACAACACGTTGTCGTCCGCCATGCCGTGCACCAGCAGCAGCGCGGAATGCATGTTGCCTACGGTGGTATGAATGTCACCCATCGCGTAGCCGCGGATGTCGTCCTTCGGCTTGTCCAGGAATTGCTCCGTGTAATGCGTGTCATACAGCTTCCAGTCGGTCACCGGCGCCACGGCGGCACCGGCTGCGATCTTGTCGGAACCTTCTTCGAGCAGGCGCAGTGTCATGTAGCCGCCATAGCTCCAGCCGAATACGCCGATGCGCTTGGGATCCACATAGGATTGTTGCGCCAGCCAACTGACGCCGCGCAACTGGTCTTCCACTTCATGCTGGCCCAGGCTGCGGTAGATCACGTCGGTAAACTTGCGTTCGCGCCGGTAAGAACCGCGGTTGTCGAGCCGGAACACCACATAGCCGCGCTGCGCCATGTAGTTTTCGAACAGGCCGCCCCAGCGCCGCTCCACCGTCTGTGCATGTGGCCCACCATAGACTTCGACGAAGACCGGGTAACGCTTGCCCGCGTCGAAGCCCTTGGGCTTGATCAGCGAGTAATGCATGACCTGGCCGTCGATGGCCTGCATGGTGCCGAATTCAGTCTTCAAATGCCCGGCACGATAAGGGGCATATGGGTGCTCGTCATTCAACTCATTATGGGCGAGCCAGGCATTGAGGCTGCCATCCGGGTTGCGCACCGACACTTGCGGTGGCGTGTCGGGGTCGGACCAGGTATCGACGAAGGTTTCGCCATGGCGCGCGAATTTGGCTTCATGCCAACCATCGGCCTGGGTGATGCGTTTGGGCTTGTCGGCTGTGCTGCCGTCGAGCGCCAGCGCGTAGACCTGCTTGTCGATCACGGCGTCGCGGTTTGACGACACATAGACGCGGCCGGTTTTTTCATCAACGGCCAGCAAGTCGTCAATGCCCCATTCACCCTGCGTCACGGCGTGCAGCAGCTTGCCGTCCAGGGAATATAGATACAGGTGCCTGCGCCCGCTGCGTTCGGAAGACCAGAGGAAGGCCTTGCTGTGCTCGAGGAATACCGGCTTGTTTTCACCAATCTGGATCCAGGTCGGCGATGTTTCGGAAAACAGCAGATGTTGCGCCAGGTTCTTTGCGTCGACTGCCACCAGATCAAGTTGCTTCTGGTTGCGCAATTCACGCTGGAACACCAGTTCATGCGCGTCGCTGCTCCAGTCGGCACGTACGAGATAGATATCCTTGTCTGCACCGAGATCGATGCTGCGGCTTTCGGCCGTCGTGGGGGATACTACGGCCAGGCCCACGTCCACGTTGGGATCGCCGGCGGCAGGATAGCGCTGCTCGACCACTTCGGTGTGCTTGGGGTAGATTTCGAAGCGGCGCGCCACCGGCACCTTGGCTTCGTCGAAACGCTTGTAGGCAATGGCACTGTCGTCCGGCGCCCACCAATAGCCGCTGGTCTGGTCCATTTCTTCCTGTGCCACGAATTCGGCTTCGGCATTGTGCACGGTACCGCCGCCATCCCTGGTCAATTGCTTCTCGGCGCCGCTGGCCAGGTCGAGCACGAACAGGTTCTGGTCGCGCACGAAAGACACGTAATGCCCCTTGGGCGAAATCTGCGGGTCGATTACGTCGCCGGCCGTCACCAGGCGCGCCGCGTCGGGCTGGGCTGCGTCAACCAGGTAAAGCTTGCCGGCCAGGGTCACCAGCATCTGCTTGCCGTCGGGCGACCAGTCGTAGTGCGCAATGCCATGGAAGGACGCCGTGCGCTCGCGTTCGCGGCGCGCTTTTTCCGCGTCGGACAATTTTTCTTCCGGCACCAGCGCCCTGGAATCGACCAGGCGGCGCATGCTCTTGTCATGCAAATTGAATTCCCACAGGTCGAGCTGGAACTGGTCTTCGGGACGCCCACGCAGGAAGGTGACGCGGGAGCCGTCCGGTGCCACCTGCAACTGGCGCACGCCAGGGCCGGACAGGGCCGGGTCGGCATGCAGGCGTTCTATTGTCAATTGGTCAGCACAGGCGGGGAAGGTACAGGCGAGTAGCAGGGCAGCGAGCGATAGGCGCATGACGGTAGTCTCGGTTTGCGCACGGCTTTTCGTGGAAGCCGGCCGGATTTATTGGAGCGCCTATTGTAGCGGCATCGCCCGATTTGGATGCGGCGGGATTGTCTGGCTTGAGAAATTCCTTTAAAGTTGGCCGGCCGCAAGACCGGCAGAGAGCGGTCACCAATAAATCATCGCGGCACAATCAACGACAATCGATCAATATCAAACAGGGGAACAACAATGGCATCTTGCGACACCTGCGGTTCAACCATTCTATTCGGCGGCAAATCTGACGGCACCTACCGCTTTTGCGGCGCGTCCTGCCAGCAAAAAGGCCGCGTTCTGGTCGCGGCAGACCAGGTGCCGGAAGATACGCTCAATGACCACGTCCACGCTGTGCACCAGGGCTCCTGCCCCAAGTGCAAGGGACCTGGCCCAGTGGACGTGCACACGGCGCATTCGGTGTATTCGCTGCTGTTCATGACGTCGTGGAAGAGCTCGCCGCAGATCAGTTGCCGCTCCTGTGGTGTCAAGCATCAGGCGCTGGCCACCTTGAGTTCGGCGGTGCTGGGCTGGTGGGGCTTCCCTTGGGGCTTGATCATGACGCCGGTGCAGCTCGGCAAGAACATCGCCGGCATGGCCAGCAAGGGCGACCCGGGAACGCCGTCGCCGAAGCTGCGGCAGCAAGTGCGGCTGATTCTGGGTGCGCACGCGCTGCGTTCGGCAGGTGAGGCAGCGCGCTCGCGTTAGTTTGCTGTGCCTGGCCCGGGCGGCGGGGCGATTGTTTTCGAGACGTCGAACACACTGCCGCCCAGGTAGGAGAAATACAGACGGCGCTGGCTGAAGGCGAACAACACGTGATGGGCGCGCAGAAAATCCGCGCCCAGAAGCATTTCCGGTTCTTCCTCGTCGAAAATGATGTCTCCCGTATGGACCGAGTCGGTTTTCGCTGCGCCATACAGGTCAGCCATCGCAATCTTCGGATTGTTGATGGTTTCACCGCCGATGGAAAAGCTCTTGAACGTGGCTTGCCAGCGCTTGATATCCTGCTTGCCGATGCCGCTTGCGTTGCCTTGCTTGACCACATCGAGCGACTCCGGCGTAACACCCAGTTTCGCTGCTGCTGCCAGGTTGATGACAGAGCGTTGCGCGCCGCTATCAAGCATGGCGCGTAATTTTTTGCCATTCAATTCAACGGTAACCACCGCGCGCGGGTCGCCGACCGGCGTTTTCTCCAGCGGCACATCTTGCGCATCAGCATCCCAATAAGCCAGGAAGGCGCCGTCGCAGCCTTGCGCTTTGAACATGTTGATTTCCCGCGCCTGCATGGACATCTCGAGATCTTTCTGAAACAGAAAGTCTGCACCCAGCAGCAAATCCTGCTCCATATTGTTGTCCTGGGTAACGAACACAACTTGCTTGTGGAAAGTCAACGGTCCCAGCGACACTTCGTTCAGAACGGCTTTGTCGAGCTTGGATTCGCCACCCACGCCGAACATGTGCCCAGGAAGCGGGGTCAGCTTCAAACCAAGCTTGTCGGCGGATTGATGCGTGATGCTGCTCGTTGCAGCGCCGGTATCCACCAGCAGCGTCGCAGGTTTGCCGTTGATGGTGGACGCGATGGTCGGCTTGAGCTCTTCGAATTTGATGGGAAAGCCGATCTGCAGTTGATATTGGCATTGGGCCGGCGCAGCCGCCGCCGCACCGCTCGCCAATAGCGCCATCAACAAACCGGCTTGGGCCGCATGGTACAAGCGTTTCATGAGACGCGCCGGCCTTGCCCGTCAATCACGGCTTCACCGTCTTCCTTGGCGAACGGACCTTTCTGCGGCAAGGGCAGGATATCGAGAACCAGTTCGGACGGCCGGCACAGGCGTGTGCCCCAGGGCGTGACGACGAAGGGCCGGTTGATCAGTACCGGCGTTGCAATCATCGCATCCAGCAATTGATCGTCGTTTAAGGCATCGTCTTGCAAGCCCAGTTCGGCATACGCCTTTTCCTTGCTGCGCATCGCTTCGCGTACACGCAAACCGGCCTTCGCGATCATGTCGCGCAATACTTCTTGCGCAGGTGGGTGGGCCAGATAGTCGACCACGGTTGGTTCAATGCCGGCGTTGCGGATCAACGCCAACGTGTTGCGTGAGGTACCGCAGGATGGGTTGTGATAGATCGTGATGTTCATGGAAACGGCTTTCATGGAGGCTGCCATACTGTGAAATGAAGATGCCGGCGCCAGGTGCATCCCCGGTGCAGGATCGTCCACTTCATGAGCAGGCAGAGAATGCAAATGCGCAATCATTCTAATGTGGCGGGCGCGCATCTGTCAGAATTTCTCTTTCCTGTAACAATGCTGATCATACATGGCATCAAACGCCGGTTTTGCCCGGTGTCCCCCAAAGAACGGATAGACAATTACCATGAATACACCCAAGTCTCACCCCGTAGCCCGGCTGCCGCTGGCCATGCTGTCACTGCTTGCCGCGTTTGACGCAACGGCACAGGAAGCGGCCGCCCCGCCGGAAACCCAGGCGGTTGTTGTTACCGGCACCCGCGCACGCAACAGGACGGCATCGGACTCCGAATCGCCGGTCGACATCCTGAGTGCCAAGGACCTTTCCAGCACGGGCACCACCGAGCTTGCCACCGCGCTGGCGCGCCTGCTGCCTTCGTTCAATTTTCCGCGCCCCTCGGGCGGTGACGCCAGCGACGCCGTGCGCCCGGCGCAATTGCGCGGCCTCTCACCCGACCAGACCCTGGTGCTGATCGACGGCAAGCGGCGCCATACCTCGGCCGTGGTCAACGTCAACGGCACGGAAGGGCGCGGGTCGGCACCGGTCGACTTGAATGCCATACCGATTTCCGCCATCGACCACATCGAAGTGTTGCGTGATGGCGCAGCGGCGCAATATGGCTCCGACGCCATCGCCGGCGTCATCAACATCATTTTGAAGAAAGGCCCCAAAGGCGGCGAAGTTGAAATTGGTGGCGGTGAATACCAGGAACACGACGGCCGCGAGGCCGATGTGAAGGCGCAGGGCGGTTTTGCGCTTGGCGCCAATGGCTGGCTGCGCCTTGCGGCCGACGTGGGCAACCAGGACCCGACCAACCGCGCCGGCCCGGACTTCCGCACGCCGAGCGAGCCCCTGTACGGGCAAGTCACGCAACGCTATGGCGACCCGGGATCGCAGGCGAAGAATTTTCTGTTCAACAGCCAGTATTCGCTATCGGACGAGATTGATTTCTACGCCTTCGGCAATCTCTCGGAACGCAATACGTCCGACGCCGCGACCTGGCGCCCGGCCTACAAGAATGGTTCGCTCCAGTCGTCGCTTTACCCCGACGGCTTCCTGCCCATTGAAGACAGCGCGTCGGTCGACCGCGCGCTGGTGGTCGGCGTGCGCAGCAATCCGGCATCGGGCTGGCGCTGGGACGCGAGCTTGAACTATGGCAGCAACACCTTCGACATGAACGTCGACAATACCGCCAACTTTGCGCTGGGTGCCGCCAGCCCGACGCATTTTTATGCCGGCCAATTGACCAATGAGCAGACCCTGCTCAACTTCGACCTGGCGCGCGAATATGCGGTCTCCTGGCTTGCCAGTCCGTTGACGGTCGCGCTCGGTGCAGAAGCGCGCCATGAACGCTATCGTATCGGCGCAGGCGACCCCGAATCCTACTACCTCTCGGGCTCGCAAGGTTTCGGCGGATTCAACCCGAACAACAGCGGTAGCTGGAGCCGCAACAGCAAGGCGCTGTATGCCAACTTCGAAGGCAGCCTGGCGAAGAACTGGTCCGCTTCGCTTGCCGTGCGCACCGAAGACTACAGTGATTTCGGCACTGCCACGTCAGAAAAGCTGTCGACGCGCTTCGCCTTCAATGACGCGCTGGCCTTGCGCGCCACGGCGTCCACGGGTTTCCGTGCGCCCTCGCTGGCGCAGGAAAACTACACCATCACCGCCACCAATTTCTTTGTGCAGAATGGCGTCAATACCCCGATCCAGACCGGCACCTTCGGTGTCAATACCGAAGCGGCCAGGGCACTGGGCGCGCAGCCGCTGAAGGCGGAAAAGTCGAACAACCTGACCCTGGGCCTGCAATTCGACCCCAGCAAGTCCTTCACGGCGGCAGTGGACCTGTATCGCATCGACATCGACAACCGCGTGCTGTATTCGGCCAACCTGCCCTTGTCCGCCAATTTGCAGGCTGAATTGGCGGCGCAAGGTGAATACGTCGGTGCGGCGCGTTACTTCACCAATGCGCTCGATACGCGCACGCTGGGTATCGATGCCGTATCAACCTATCGCCTCGACCTGCAAGCGAGCGGCAAGCTCGATTTCACGCTGGCCTATAACCACAACAACAACGAGGTGCGTGGCGTGGCGTCCAACCCGGCAATCCTTGCGCAAAACGGCCTGACCCTGATCGACCGCCAAACCATAGGCCGTGCCACCGTGGGTTCGCCCAAGGACAAGCTGGTGTTCTCGACCGACTACAAGTGGCACGACTTCAGCGCCCATGCAGCAGCCACGCGCTATGGCAGTTTCACGGTCGAACAAAACAACGCAGCGCTGGACCAGACTTATGGGGCAAGCACCACCCTGGACCTGTCGGCCAGCGAACGCTTCGGCCAATGGAGCGTGACCGGCGGCATCGACAATGCCACCAACCGCTATCCTGATCGGACGACAACGGCAGGCAACCTGAATACCAACGGCATCTACCCCTATAGCGTCTGGTCACCTTACGGTTTCAACGGACGGTTCTATTACGCCAAGGCATCTTATCGTTGGTAATTCGTCAAGTTTCGATGCGTTTTCCGAGGCCCCTTCAGGGGCCTTGTTCTTTTTTCGGCTCGAAATTTTTATAAGACACTTGTTTAATACACTTGTTGTGTATATTATGAATGCATGGATGACGACAACACCCTCCCGCGCTACAGCGTGGACGAATTGGCAAGCCTGTCTGGAATGAATACCCGGACGGTGCGCTACTACATTCAGCAAGGCTTGATCGACCGGCCATTTGGCGAAAAGCGCGGTGCGTATTATGTGCAGCGCCATCTGGAGCAATTGATCGAACTGCGCAAATGGCAGGAAGCCGGCTTGTCGCTCGACCGGATCCGGGAAATCCTGCACACGCCCGGCTCCGGCAGCTTGCCTCCGCCGCGCAAGCGCGAGCCGGGCAGTGTGGAAGTCTGGAGTCATCTGTACGTGGCCGATGGGGTGGAGGTCATGCTGGAGCCTGGGCGCTCCGGACTCAGCCCTGAGGCGGTGCGCGAATTCACGCGCGGTGTGATGGCACTGTATGAACATGTGCTGAAAAAAGACGAGAAGGGAAATGAAAAATGAATCATGAAGAAATCGAAGCTCTGTTGCGTGACAAGACCGGCGCCGCTGTCGCCTTGAAGGGTGTTGCTGCACGCGTGAACCTGCGCGGCCTGCTGGGGGAAGTGGAAGTCGAACAGCGTTATGAGAACACACAGACGGTCAATATCGAAGCGGTGTACACCTTTCCGCTGCCCATGGGGGCGGTCCTGCTCTCACTGGAAGTGGAATTGGATGGCCGTGTGCTGTCGGGCCAGATCGTGGAAAAGCAGCAAGCTGAAGCGGCCTATGAAGATGCCGTCACCGATGGCGACACCGCCGTCATGCTGCAAAGCGCGGGGCCCGGCTTGTACACCATGAACCTGGGCAACCTGATGGCCGGCGAGCCTTGCACGATCCGTTACCGTTACGGCATGCCCCTGCAATGGCAGGGCGAGCATCTGCGCCTGCTGTTGCCGACCACGATTGCGCCGCGCTACGGCATGCCTTCGGCGCAAGACATGCAGCCGCACCAGGTCCCCGTCACCAGCGCAACCGTCAGCTATCCATTCTCCATCGATATCGAAGCGGAAGGCTTGCTGGCCAAGGCCGAAGTCACGAGCCCGACGCATACGCTCGTCGTGGCCGCGCGCGACGGCAAGCTGCATGTGTCGCTGGCCCAGGCCAGCATGCTGGACCGTGACTTCGTGCTTCTGTTCAAATCCGCACAGCAGGATAGTGTTTTGGTGGTGCATGATACGACCCAGGAGCGGACCCAGGAGCGCGACCACTATCGTGATCAGTACCTTGCACTGGCCTCAATCCGCGTGCCCATGTCGGCCAGGCAGCAAGCCTTGCCTTTGCGTCTGCAGGTCCTGATCGATTGCTCCGGCTCCATGGCCGGCGCCAGCATCATCCAGGCGAGGAAAGCCGCGCTGGAAATCCTGTCGCAGTTGCGTCCGGGCGACCATTTCAATGTCACGCTGTTCGGCAGCGGCCATCGCCATCTGTTTCCGAAACTGGCAGCCGCGACACCGGCAAATATCGGCACTGCTGCAGAAGAACTGAGCCGCCTGCAAGCCGACATGGGCGGCACCGAAACCGGCGAAGCGCTCGATGCCTGCTATCGCTTGTGCAAGGGCAGCAAGACCAATGAAGACATGCTGCAGGATTCCATCCTGCTCATCACCGATGGCCAGATCGCCGACTATGCCACGCTGCTCAAGAAGGCGAAAAAGTCGGAGCAACGCATCTTTTCCGTCGGCGTGGGCACCGTGGTGGCCGAAGGCTTCGTGGGCGATATTGCGGAATGCACGGGTGGCGCGTTCGAGCTGGTCAGCCCGCAGGAAGGCATGGCCGAAGTCATCCTCAAGCAATTTCATCGCCTGCGCCAGCCGAAGATCGACGCAGTCCGTCTCGAATGGCCGGTGCCGCCGCTGTGGCAAACGCCCTTGCCGAAAGCGGTCTATGCCGGCGACACGGTCCTGGCTTGGGCCTGTTTTGCCCAGGAACCGGGCGGCGCAGTCCATCTGAACTATACGCTGGAGCGCGAATGCGCCACGTCAGCCATGGCAGAAAAGGTGGAACATGCCAACCTGGTACGCATGGCCATGGCGCACCACATCGAGCAATTGCAGGACGCTCCAGCCAAGCTGGCATTGGCGCTGGAATATCAGTTGCTCACGCCGATGACGAATTTCCTGGTGGTGGCCGAGCGCGTGGAAAAAGCGCAGACACTGCCGCAATTGCAGCAGGTGCCGCAGATGGCGCCGGCGGGTTGGGGCGGTGCCGCATTTGCCAAGAAGAGTGCAGCGCCGGGCCTGGAAATGTCACGTGGCAGGGCCGCGTTTGACATGGCCGCCATGCCTGCGGCGGTTGCCGCCGCAGCACCGATGCGCCGCTTCGAACCGCTCGCCGAGGCTTCTGCCGCCAAGCCGATGAAGGAGATGTCAGACGTGTTGTTCTCGCCGACGACCCAGGCGCCTTCAGCCTTCCTGGTTGGCTTGCACCGGCAACTCGACGGCGCAATCGATGCGAAATTCCTGCCTGGCACGGTGTTGGAACTTGGCATACTCGGTTTGTCGCAAGAGGTCTTTGCTGCCTTGCAGGACATGATGGATCGGTTCGCAGCCGACGAAGAGCAGGTGGTGATCGCCTTCCTGTTTGCCCTGTCCGACGGGCCGATGAAAACCGAGCTCGTGCCGTCGATCAAGCGCCTGATCCTGTTGGGCAAGAAGAAGCGCCAGCCGGATGCGGCATTGTTGTCTGCGCTCCAGGCTGCCGTGGCAGGGGCCGACCGGCATCAATGGAATTGGCCGGCAGTCGCCGCTTGATCAAGCCCGCCTGCAGGACGTGATGTAGTCGAGCGCGGGAAATTTCAGCTTCAGGTACCAGGCCCCATCCGGGGCCTCGATCTTTTGCGGTTCGGGGCCGCCGCCCCAGGGTGGGATATCGCCATACGAAGTGGTGAAACGGCTCACCGTGTTCTGCATGCCGGCATCGGTCACGTAGCCGAACGGTGTCTCCCAGGGCATGGTACCCAGGTTGTCGAGATTGTCGCCCAGCGTGATGAACATGTGCGTGGCGCGCGAATGTTCGCCATTGCCGGCAAAGCTCAAGTAGCCGCGGCGGAAATTGCGCAGATGCGGCAGCTTGGGATCGTCCGGGATCGTGGCGTACGACTTCGCGTTCGGCCTTGGCGGGATTGAGCCGAACTGGCACAGGAAATTGGCGACGCAGCGGAACAGCGGCAGGTTGTCGAAATGGCCGTCGTCGAGCAGTTGCAGGAAACGAGCCGCGCCATGCGGGCTCCAACCGGGCTGGACCACGATATCGAAGGGCCCTTTGGTGGTTTCGCAAATGACCTTGACTGTATTGCCCTGTGGTTCTTCCATGCTATTCCTCGTGCGGGTGATCTGAAAGAGCGCCGCACGGCACGTCACGTAGTCGAAGCGACGCGACGCGCCGTGCGGCATTCATATCATCGCACGCTTATTGACCCCACAGATAGCAATATGCCGTGCTGCGTTCGAGGTTGGCATAGACCGGTCCGCGCGCCGGGGCTTTCTTGATGAAGCCGTTCGGGGCCGAGGCCGTCGGCGTGGCGCCGCAATTGTTGTGCACCCAGTGCGTGCCGGGGCCGCCGCTGGTGTAGAGTGCGCCGCAAGTAACGACGTGGTCGTTGACGTGAATCGCCGCGAGCGACTTCGGCACCGTGTTGGAATTCAACACGTAGTCGACGGCATAGACGTTGTCGATGGCCACGTCATAGGTTTTGCCGTCCTGGTCGGACAAGAGCGTGATATGGGTATGGCTCAATTGCACGCCTTGCAGGGTCTGGCTGGCCGCTGCAAACACCGGGGCACTCATGACCGTTCCCGAAACGTAGGCACCGGCGCCTGCCGTGCAGTCGCTTTGGTCGCTGGCCACGGCATGCAATGCGGTGCTCATTAGCACCAGGGCTATCAAGGTTTTTTTCATATTCATTCTCCAATTGGATCTTAGTCGCTGATTGTTCGGGGATTATTGTGCCGTGACACTGACGTTGTCGATGACGAACGAGGTTGGATATTCCTTGTCGTTGACGGCATTGAAATAGACCTCCACGGTCTGGCCCTTGTAGGCGCTCATGTCATAGCTATGCAACTGGTAACCCGAAGCCTGGTTGGCGTTGCTCAGCGTGCCCAGTGTCTTGAGCAGGGTGCCGCTCGTGTTACGCACCTGGACGTTGAACGTGTCGTATGCCTTGGTGCCGCTCTCGGCCGTGTCGATATGCAGGTAGAAACTGAGGGTCACGGTTTTTGCGCTCGCCGGAATGGTGATTTTTTGGTACACCGCTTCGTTCAGGTTGACTGCACCGCCCATCCAGGCGTCGTAGTTGCCGGCATAGGCCGGTTCGTCCGTCCAGTAGCCGATGTCGCCGGAGGCATCGGTCCAGCCGGTTGAGCCCGATTCGAAGCCACCGTTGACGATCAGGTTGGTCGGCGTTGGTGTCGGCGTCGGAGTGGGCGTCGGAGTGGGCGTCGGCGTAGGAGTCGGTGTTGGGGTGGGTGTCGGCGTAGGCGTAGGGGTTGGTGTTGGAGTGGGTGTTGGGGTAGGCGTTGGGGTAGGCGTTGGAGTAGGGGTAGGTGTTGGAGTGGGGGTAGGAGTTGGCGTAGGCGTGGGTGTGCCTACGGCCGCGTTCATCTTCGCCACGTCGATACTGCCCCAGCCCGATGCATAGTCCCAGCCCGACTTGGCGCTGGCGGCACCGTTGCTGCCGCTGGTTACATCATGGTAAGCCGCAATGACCGCCGCGCTATTGCTGTAGAACAGCGAAGCCGGATAAGCGATCGTATTGCCGTGAGCCGACTGGATGCGCGCCCAGAAGCCGGCGAACAGTGGTGCGGAGAGGCTGGTGCCGCCGACCAGGGTCGGCACGCCGCTGCTGTTGATCAGGAAGCCGCTGTTGGGGTCGGCATCGAAGGCAATGTCCGGCACGCCGCGCTTGGTGCCGCTCAATACGCCGGCGCTGGTCTGCCACGATTGGGCAGATTCGACAATGCTGGCGCCGCCGCCCGTGCCGCTCCACACGGTTTCGGAAGCATAGGCGGTGCCGGTCGAACTCAGGCTGGTGCCGCCGACCGCGATCACATAGGGCGAGGTGGCCGGGTAGCTTTGTCCGGTTGACGGTGCCGTGCATTCCTGTGAACCGGCGTCGCCGGTAGCCACGGAAAACACTTGCCCCTGCGCCATGGCTTGCTGGAAGATCTGATCGTCCGTGGCCAGGCTGCCGTTGCTTTGCGCGGTCGATTCGCACTCGCCCAGCGACACGCTGATGACCTTGGCCAGGTTGTCGGTCACGGCACGGTTGAATGCCGTGCTCAGGTCGGCGTCGGTCAAGGTCGGTGCCACATAAAACAGCAGGCTCTTGACGCTGCCGCCGGCGGCGGCCAAGGCGGCCTGGCTGTCCAGGTCCCATTCGTCGGTGCCGCTGGTGTCGCTGGTCTTGGTGCCAGTATCGATTTCCTGAGTGCTGACAGCGGCATAGCCGCTTTGCGAAGCAAAGGCGCTCAAGTCGGTCAGAGATTGGGCGATATTGCCTTCGGCGATGATGGCGATCGAGGTGTTGGCGGCAGCCGGCAAGCTGTCGGCGTCATAGATGGTAGAAAAATCGGTACCGTTGTGGCCAGCGACTGTGCCTTGCGTCTGCAATTTGGCCGCGGCGCGCTGAGTCGTTACTGCCAGCGAATGCAAGGTTTCTGCAGTCTGCAAGCCATGGATGGCCAGCACCACGTCGGCAAGTGCCTGCGGCACCATGGCATCGGTCTCGTTGACATAGGCTTGTTTGCCGTTTTGCGTGGTGGCCTTGAGCGTGGTGTTGAACGCTGCCTTGACCGTTGCCGCATTGCCGTCAGCCGTCACCAACATCCGGTTCGGCGCTACCGTGATGTTGCGGAATCCGGATGCAGTCAGATGCGCGACTACCGCGTCGGCTTGTGCCTGCGTCGGGCCGAATTGCGTCATGAATTGCGCCGGTGTCAGGGTTTGTGTTGCGCCATTGCGGATATTCGCAGTCAAGGCATCGAGCGCCGCCTTGTTGCGCAGCTTCAGGCTAACGGCGATATGCACCGCTGTTCCCGAAGGCATTTCCACCGCTTGGGCGGTGGCAGAAGCAGGGTGATTGTTGACATATGACTTGGTGGCCGTCGGCGCCCAGGCAGAAACCGTGGCGGCCTGCGCGCCGGCGCAGGACAGCGCCGCAATGGCCAGGACCAATGGGCGTAGTCTTAATTTGTTGCGATAAACTTGTGACATTTTCTCTCCGTTATTTTGCTATTCGTAGTGGTAGGGTTTTGGCGGAGCCGCCCGGTGGGACGCGTGGACGGGACTACTGGTGCGTCTTACCGGGGTTTTATGCACGCTGCAGAGGTAGATGCAGCCGCATACCAAACCGCCAGGGCCCTTCTTTACTGCCAGTCAGAACAATTTGCGTGGTCGCCGATAAGGTCGGGCTTGCAGACGGAACACAAACTACCGATAGCCATCCGCGCCCGTTTTATCGACAAGGGCGGACACTACTCCCGTCAATAATTAATTGTCAACTGATTGTAAATTCAAATATTTATTTTGTAACTTTGTTGCTTAAATACCCACGAAGCCTGGATTTGTTAAATAAATGTCATTGCGAAGTAATTTGAGTTTGATAGTGTCTTGGGATCTATATCGAAACGCCGTGAACATTGCGCGCGCAGCGCACCTGTCCTTCTTCAAATGATCGGGACACATTCTTCCTGCTCGGTCGGATTCTTGCCTCGAGTGGCTTTCCCTTTGGCAAGGATTGTAACTTCCTTCATGCCAAACTTGCCCAATTGTGAATTTTACCGAAAAGGTCTTCAATGCAAGAGGGCAATTAATCACCTTAACTCACTGATTTAATTGATTTTTATATTTAACTAGCATTTTATCTATCCTTCTTTACAACAAGAATGCAGTTCTGCTATTCTCAATCGCTCAGGGACACCATTGATTCCAGTTATTGTTGTTGCGCTCCCCAAACCAGTCGGGATTGTCGGTCGGAGACGCTGATTTAAGCTACGACAAGGCCACGGTTTTGACGTGCCCTCGAAAGACATATGGTAACGGGTCAACCCGACGCTGAGACCGGATTGCATGCAACCCGGCTTCATCAACCGCACTACGTTTGCGAAAGAGGTATCTATGCGTTTTAACCTTTCAACCCGATTAGTGCAGTATCAAACCGTATTGATCTCCAGTACATTGCTAAGCTTGTGTTTAGGCCTGAGTGCATGTTCAACCGGGCAAAGTTCGAATCAAACCGCCAATCAGAATTCAAAGGATGCGACCATGGAAAATAACCACTCTCAACATGATGATGGCCGCGCGCTGACAGTCGTGCTCGTCACGCCGGATATGTCGTTTCGCCAGCGTCTCGATGAAACCGCATTACTCTCCGTCGGCTGCAAATACGCCATCAAGGACCAGGCGGCAGCAGATGCTTTCCTGGCCAAGCTCAAGGCCGCCAAGCTGGGTGATGCCGGCAACGTCGGCGCACAGGACTTTGATGTGCGCTACAAGCTGACTTTCCACACAAAGAGCATCGATCCGGCGATCGAACGTGTCCTGTTGGGCCCTTATCAAGGCAATGCAGTAGGCCTGATGGCAGGCAGCGGCGATCAGAGCTATACCAAGGGCGCGACTTTCAATGAGCAGGTTTTCTCCGACATCATGCAGCTTGTACGCACCCATGCGGGCTTGACCCAACCGGTGCAGGAGTGTGATGCCTACATCCTCAATCATTACAAGTAAAAAACAATCATTGCGTGAAATTTGCAATGCCCTCGCATATCACAAACCATTCATGGTAGGAGGCATCCATGCCAACCAACTACACGGCTTCAGACTTCACGGTGCAAAACGCGACTCCGGAGGATACCAAGCAGTTGAATCATGCCCTTGCATATTTGCAGCAGAGCCCCGATGCGCAGGAAATCCTCAAGGGCATGCATGAAAAGGGCGTGAAAATCAGCATCATCCACGATGGTAACGACCGTTTCAACAGCACGCAGAATACGATTTATTGGGATCCGAATTCCGCACTGACGGTCAGGCCTAACGGGCCCGGGCAATCGACTGGCACGCAATCTCCGGCGCTTGGCCTGATCCACGAAGGTGCGCATGCGACGGACCCTGATTTGGCCAAGCACTCTCGTGAGCATAATGCTCAATACGATAACAATGCCGAGAAATACGCTGTCGACAAGGAAAACAAGATCGGTGCAACCCTGGGCGAGCCCAAGCGTGAGAACCATGGCGCCCTTGCTCTGCCGAACGTCGCCGATTCGACCACCCATACGCTCAATACCTACGACAAGGATGGCAAGCTGCTCAAGGCTGAAACCAGTACCTATTCCGCTCCGGAACCAAAGCGGGATAGTGCACAGCCCAGCACGTCAACTAGCACCACACAGCCAGATCCCACGACACCGGCGAAGGATTCCAAGCGCACAGCCGTCGACGATAAATTCGATAGCCTGATGAGTTCATTCAAGGACTTCAAGGAAACCGGCAGCACGGCCAGTTTGGACAAGGCCATGAAGAGCATTGGTGACAATGGATCCGGGATGATGCCTGCCGCCGCCGCCGCGGTAGCCAGTAAAGAGCAGCAACCTCAGCTCGAAACAGCACGGCAAGCACCGCAGCAACCTGCGCAGGTTGCCCAGGTTGCAGAACAGCCGAAAGGGCGCAGCAGATAAAAGAAGCCTATGCCAGATGACGAGTTGAAGCAGGCGATCACGCAAGTAGCCGAGTTGCTTGAGTTTTTCAAGCGGCAGACAGAAAAAGCCAGCGAAGCAAATAACGCCGCCTCCCAGCAGCTGCAACAGGCTGCGGAGGCGGCGCCTGCGGCGATACGGGAGGCTGCAAGCGACGTATTGACACAAGCTTCCAACGACGTGGCGCAGATGATGCAGGAAAATCTGCAAGGCTCGATGAATGATCTTGCGCGGCGCCTGATGGAAGCGGAACACCTTGTCGACAAGACGGCGCAAACCTTCGCCGGGCGCTTGGTCACTTTTCAAAAGAGCATCTTGCTGACGCTGTGTTTGATGCTTTTCGGTACAATCTTGCTGACCGCAGGTGCGCTCGGCGGAATGTGGTATTTCTATAAAGAAGTCGAGCGCAACCGTGTTGAAGCCGATTTGCTGCGCGCCTATAACCAGGCAGACGTGACCATTTGCGAAGGCCGGCTTTGCGCAAAGCCCGACAAGTCAGGCAAACACTACGGAAATTATGTGCCCATAGCGCCTCGCTGAAGCAAGCCGGTTCGCCGCCCGGCTCCCGAAACCAATCGAGTTACCAAGGCCTTTGCATTTCGGGAAGGCAAAGCTTGACGTCTCACTACGCCATGCGCCCGCTGATCGGCATGGTAGATCGAGCGCACCATGGCCCCGGCTGCAGCGTGCGCAAAACTCATCTTGTAAGCCTCTTCCCCGAACATCTTGAACCGTCCGGATGCCCGTAGCGCCGCAATGGTAAATGGGCGCCTGAGGGCACCAGGTATTGGCCAATGGTCAGCATGTCGACACCAGTCGCCACCTTGTAGGAATTTCAGACAATGCATTGTACGTATCCGCGCAGAACACGCAAAGCCGGCAACTTTCACCGCCTGAATCGATCTGTTGATGACAGACCGCCAGTTGCGGTGGATCAGAATGGTTAAGCAGGAGATGAACGTGGAACAAGTAGCAGCAACAGCACCATGCAGTGCAGCATATGATCCGAACAATTTGTTGGATTTCGTGAAGGACACACTCGGCGCCGCCGACGAACCGGTGTTGGCCCATCGCCTGGGCATCGCATTGCCGCTATTGCGTGGCATGCGGGCAAATCAGGTGCCGCTGGGCGCATCGATCCTGATGCGCATGGCGGAAATCACCAGCGTCAATATCACCGCGCTGCGCAGTATCGCGGGCGACCGTCGCGCCAGGGTGCGTATTGCGATCCCCCGTGGAGGTCCCGCGTTATCAAAGGCGCGCAATTCTGCCATCAAGCCTGCAATCAAGCCTGTCAAACAGGCCGAATGCCGGAGAGTGTCAGGCGCTTGATTGCTGATCGGCTACTGGCGCAACCACCCCGTGCGCCTGCTGGTCGGCATGGTAGCTCGAGCGCACCATGGCCCCGACAGCAGCGTGGGCAAAACCCATCTTGTACGCTTCTTCCTCGAACATCTTGAACGTATCCGGGTGCACGTAGCGCCGCACCGGCAAGTGGTCGCCAGATGGCATCAAATACTGACCGATGGTCAGCATGTCGACATCGTGCGCGCGCAGGTCGCGCATGACTTGCAAAATCTCTTCGTCGGTTTCGCCCAGGCCCACCATGATGCCTGACTTGGTCGGCACGCCCGGGTGGGCAGCCTTGAAGCGCTTCAGCAGGTTCAGCGAGTATTCGTAATCGGAACCGGGGCGCGCTTCCTTGTACAGGCGCGGCACGGTTTCGAGGTTGTGATTCATTACATCGGGCGGCGCGGCGTTGAGGATTTCCAGCGCGCGGTCCATGCGGCCACGGAAGTCCGGCGTGAGGATTTCGATGCGTGTGGCCGGCGACAATTCACGCACACGCTGGATACAGGCCGCAAAGTGGCCGGCACCGCCGTCGCGCAAGTCGTCGCGGTCGACCGAGGTGATCACGACGTAGTTGAGCTTCAATGCGGCAATCGTCTTGGCCAGGTTTTCCGGCTCGTTGGCGTCAAGCGGGTCGGGGCGGCCATGGCCCACGTCGCAGAACGGGCAGCGGCGCGTGCACTTGTCACCCATGATCATGAAGGTGGCCGTACCCTTGCCGAAGCATTCGCCGATGTTGGGGCAGCTGGCTTCTTCACATACCGTCACCAGATTGTTGGCACGCAGGATGTCCTTGATTTCGTAGAAGCGCGTCGAGGGCGATGCTGCCTTGACGCGGATCCAGTCCGGCTTGGGCAGGCGCTCGGCGGGAATGATCTTGATCGGGATACGCGCGGTCTTGCCGGCGCCCTTTTGCTTGTCATTCGGGTTGTAGGACGAGGAAGCCAGCGGCGTGGTGTCGGAAGTCATGGTGCGTCGTCAGTGTGATGGCTGTCAGTCCAGCCGATGTGTCAAATTGTTGGCCAGCGTGGCCTGCACGTCGGCGAGTTTTGCGGTGGCACCCACGGTCTTCATGTCGACCGTGGCCAGGCCGGCATAGCCGCAGGGGTTGATCCAGGAAAACGGGGCGAGGTCCATGTCCACGTTGAGCGAGACCCCATGATAGGTGCAGCCGTTGCCGCGCACTTTCAAGCCCAGCGCAGCGATCTTGGCGCCTTGCCACGGGCCGTCGGCCAAGTAAATGCCGGGTGCACCGGTTTTGCGCTCACCGGCAAGATTATACGCCGCCAGCGTGTCGATCACGGCTTCCTCGATCCGGTTGACGAATTCGCGCGCATGCAGCCGCCCGCCGCGCCGGCGCAGGTCGATCAACAGGTAGACCACGGCCTGGCCCGGCCCGTGATAGGTGACTTCGCCGCCGCGGTCGGTCTGGACCACGGGGATGTTGTGCGCATTGAGGATGTGGCTGGGATCAGCGCCCAGCCCCAGTGTATAGACTGGCGGGTGTTCGACGACCCAGAACTGGTTGGGCGTGTCCGCCGTGCGCGCGTCCGTATAGGCGCGCATGGCGGCGAAGCTGGTTTCGTAAGGTTCGAGCCCGCGCTGGATTATGCTGTGCAGACCGTTTGCGCTGGCTGTTTCTGTTGCTGGCATAGACCGCCAGTGTACCCAAATTGCGCGTCCACTGCTGCCGTCTCGACCGGGCTCAAGGGCACGGCCTTGAAGAAGTCGAAGGCGCGGCGCGGTTCGTCTTCCGCGGCCTCATCTTGCTCGTGCGACAACATGATCTGCCCATCGCCACGGAAAGCCTCGATCACAACCAGCTTGTCCGGCTCGACCACGAAGCTGTCGCCTGCCGAGAGCCAGTAATCGTCTGCCGAGCCTTCCACGGTCAGCCACAGCCGGCCGCGCAGCACGTTCAAGGTTTCACGGCGGTTCGAGACGCCCGAGACGGTCATGCCGTCCTTGATGTTCAGTGTCGAATTGGTGAATAATATTCTCATGATCTTTTGCTCCTGCCTGTTCGGCTTTGCCCCTGAAATATCAGGTTTAAAGGCATTTTAGGTCGAAGCTGGTTGTTGCGGAATCGACATATTTTTGCAATCATTGCTAAAAATATTCACATAAAACCATGAGCGACAACTTGAAGCGCCTGCCCAACCTGGCGGCCTTGCGTGCTTTCGAAGCCGCTGCCCGGCACGAAAACTTTTCACGCGCGGCCGAAGAAGTACACCTGACCCATGGCGCAATCAGCCACCAGATCCGCGCGCTGGAGGAAGACCTGGGGCTGCAACTGTTCACGCGCAACGGCAAGCGCATCGCCATCACGCCGGAAGGCTTGCGCTTTGCCTCGGTGATCCGCAAGTCGCTGGGCGAGATTGCCAACGCCGCCGAAGAGTTGAAAAGTAGCGCACGCGTCAAGCGCCTGCTGATTTCTGCCGTGCCTTCCCTGGCCGCGCGCTGGCTGTCGGTACGCATGGGCAAGTTCATCGACCGGCATCCCGATATTGAAGTGACATTGCAAACCTCGACCGAACTGGTTGACCTGACACGCAGCCAGGTCGACATTTGCGTGCGCTTCGGCACCGGCGTCTATCCTGGGGTGAAGTCGGAATGGCTGATCGGTGATTTTCTCTATCCCGTGGCGAGTCCGCGCTTCCGTGGCGGCAAGCTGCCGCAAAAGCCGTCCGACCTGACGCCCGACATGCTCTTGCGCTCCGATGGCGACGAAACCTGGGGCCGCTGGTTTGGCGCCGCCGGCGTGAACTTGCCGGAGCCTTCCGGTGGGTTGGTATTCGACGACTCGTCGATGCTGCTGCGTTCGGCGGCTGCCGGCCACGGCATCGCCATGGCACGTCACCTGATTGCCATGCCCGAAATTGCCGACGGCGACCTCGTGCGGCTGTTCGACGTGGCCGTGGCTACGCGTTATGCGTACTACATCGTCTATACGGAACGGGCCTTCGAAAAGCCGCAGGTGCGCGCCTTCCGCGACTGGCTGGTCGCGGAAGCGAAGGAATTCAGTGCGCAGGCTGAATGGCCCGAGTGCAGCCAGGTAACGACTAAAGAATCGTAGTCTGGGGCAGGCCCCAGCAGAGCGTTCAGGCTACGGCCATTGAGGGTCGTAGAAGGCTGGGACATGTCCCATCAATCACGCGACAAAAAGCTGGGACGCGTCCCAGCCTACATCCAGAGGACGGTAGCGGTTCGCGGCGGTTACAGCACCACCTTGACCATGGGATGCGAAGACAGTGCGCGATACAGGTTGTCCAACTGTTCACGGCTGGTCGCGCGCACAGTCACGGTGAGCGAGAGATAGTTGCCCTTGGCCGAAGGACGCATGTCCATCTTGCCGGCATGGAAAGTCGGGTCATGCAGCACCACGACTTCGACGATAGCCTGGGCGAAGTTGTCATGCATCTGCCCCATCACCTTGATGGGGAAGTCGCTCGGGTATTCGATCAGGCTCTCGGCGGGCGTAGGCAGGTTGGACATAGCGATATTCATGGCCACTAAATAAGGACGATGCGTCCAATTGCAATGGTACGCCCTTTTACTTGAACCAGAGGCGGATCGAATCCCAGGCGCGGCCGAAGATGCTGGCCTGGTTGACCTGTTCCAGCGCCAGCACGGGCAATTCCGTCAGCGTCTTGCCGTCAGGCTGCACCAGCGCAAGCTTGCCAACCTGGCTACCCTGGTTGACCGGGGCCACCAGCGGATCCTTGTGCGTCAGCACGGGCTTGAGCTTGTCGCCCAGGCCCTTGGGCACGGTGAGCAAAATGTCGCGGTCAAAACCGATCTTGATCTGGTTCTGGCTACCCTTCCAGACTTCTTCGGTGGCCACGGCTTCGCCCTTGGAATAGAGTTTGACCGTGTCGAAGTTCTGGAAGCCCCAGTTCAACAGCTTCTGGCTTTCCTGCGAACGGGCCTGGTCTGAAGCCGTGCCCAGCACTACGGCGATCAGGCGGCGGTCGCCGCTCTTGCCGTTGGGGCGCTTGGCCGACGCGATCATGCAAAAGCCGGCGGCATCGGTGTGGCCGGTCTTCAAGCCATCCACGGTCGGGTCCAGCCACAGCAGGCGGTTGCGGTTGGGCTGGGTGATCTTGTTGTAGGTGAATTCCTTGACCGAATCGATCTTGTAAAAATCGGGGTAGTCGCTGATTTCATGCAGCGCCAGAATCGACAGGTCTTGCGCCGTCGAATAGTTTTCCGGGCTGGGCAAGCCATGCGGGTTGGAGAAGTGCGTGGACTTCAAGCCCATCTTTTGCGCTTCGGCATTCATCATCGACACGAACGTGTCTTCACTGCCGGCCACGGCTTCGGCCAGGGCCACCGCAGCATCATTGCCCGACTGGACCATCAAGCCGTACAGCAGGTCATTGACCTTCACCGGCGTGGCGGGGTCGATGAACATCTTCGAACTGCCCGGGTCAACCTTCCAGGCATGGACCGACACATTGACCATCTGGTCCAGCGTGACCTTCTTGTCATGCACGGCTTCGAACACGAGATAAGCCGTCATGATCTTGGTCAGCGAGGCCGGCTCGATGCGCATGTCGGGGTTTTGCGAAGCCAGCACCTGGCCGCTGGTGGCGTCGAGCAAGAGCCAGGATTTGGCAGCGATGGTGGGCGCGGGAACCGTTTGCGCCATGGCGGAAGTCGCGCCGAACAGGGCGGCGGCGATCAGTATTGCGAGTTTTTTCATGGATTTGTCTGCGTAGCCGTGGTCCCCGGCTGGGGCGGCAAAGAATTAAGCTGGTGTGATTATAACTTGGGCAAGGCCGCATACCTCCTAAAAAGGCATGCGGCGCTTCGATACCGTCAATCGGCGCTTGGTTCCCGCCACAAGGCCATGACGTAATTCTTAATCAACGGCATCTTGCCATGCAGGAAATGGCCGGCACCGGGAACGACGATCACGGGCAGGTTTTGCGGCCGCGCCCAGTCGAACACGTCGGCGAGCAAAATGACATCGTCCTGTTCGCCGTGGATCAGGATGGTGTTGGATGGCACTTCGCCCATGGCCCAGGGGCCTGCTGCCGCGCCCACCAGGGCCATGCGCTTGGCCGGCTTGCCCTGCGCCGTCAGGCGGCGCTGCAATTCGGCCTGCACGAAGGTGCCGAAGGAAAACCCGCCCAGCGCTTCGAGCGGCAGGCCGGGGTAACGCCGTTCCATCTCCTCGGCCAGCAGCGCCATGTCGTCGGTCTCGCCGCGCCCTTCGTCATGCACACCTTCCGAACCGCCCACGCCGCGAAAATTCATGCGCGCCGTGGCAAAGCCCAGGCTCACAAAAGCCCGCATCAGGATATGGACGATCTTGTGGTGCATGGTGCCGCCGCCGCCGCGCAAGGGGTGGGGGTGCGCCACCAGGGCGACGCCGACGGGCTGGGGAAACTGGTTTTCATTGGGCAGGTCAAGCAGGCATTCGAGCTTGCCGGCTGCGCCCTCAATGTAGAAGGTTTCAGACATGTAGGATCGCCTGCTGCTTAAATCTTCAGCCGTTCAACGACCTTGCCGCCGACCAGGTGCGAATCGATGATCTCGTCGATGTCGGACGTATCGACGAAGGTGTACCAGGTGCCTTCAGGATAGACCACCATCACCGGGCCTTCTTCGCAGCGGTCCAGGCAGCCGGCCTTGTTGATGCGGATCTTGCCGTGGCCGTTCAGGTCGAGTTGCTTGATGCGTTTCTTGGCATGTTCCTGTGCTGCCTGCGCGCCGCGGTCCATGCAGCAGGGCCGGCCGTCTTCGCGCGAATTCATGCAGAAGAACACGTGTTGTTTGTAGTAGGAATCGTCGCTCATGAGGTACGGAGGGTGGTGACTTTCAAGCCCACATGATACACCTATGAGCCCTGGCCCGACTTGCGTACCTGCCGGTGCAGCAGGAACCACAGCGCAAACAGCGGCCACCATAGCGACAGGAACTGCGCCGCGCCAAAGAAATTGAGGAACTGCCCCTGGACCCAGGTTTGCAGCGTGGCCGAGAAATACGGGTTGGTCGGGGCGAGATTGACCGCGGCCAATGACAGCAGCAGCAATAGCACGGCCACGCGCCTTTGCGTGACCGGGCGCGTCAAGACCAGGCCGGCCAGCAGCAGCAAGCCCACCGCCACGCCCGTGACGGCACCCGGCGTGATCCAGGCCAGGGCATTGTCCGGACCAAACGACAAACCGCCCACCAGCAGCTTGATCAATAGCGCAGCGGCCAGCAGCAGCATTGTCAACAGTGCGCGGGGCGCCTTGTCGCGCAGTACGCCGAGAAAGATCAGCAGGGCGCCACACAGGCTGGAGGCCGTGATGAAGGATTCTGCCAGCCAGTATTGCTCGATGCTCACTTCCTGGGTGCCGCGCAGCAGTTCTCCAAGATCAACCGGTGTATCCATCCATTCCGTCAGCCAGTTCGACAGTACAGGCAACATCTGCCCCTGGCCGAACAGGTATTCCTGCGGATAAAGTTGCGCCAGCGGCCACAGGGCCATCAGGATCAGGCCGCGCCCCGCAATCGGCAGGAACCAGCGTTCGCGCAATTGCAGGAAGCGGCTTTCTTCGAGAAGCACCGAGGTGAGCAGCGCACCCGCGACGGCCCCGATGGCTGCGCCGATGCTGTTGGTCAACAGGTCGACATTGGAAGCCACGCGGCTGGGCAGGTAAGTCTGCACCGCTTCCATTGTCGCCGACACCAGCATGGCAATCACGATGGCCATTGCCGCAGCACGCCAGCGCCTGAGGCGTGGGTAAAACGCGCACACCAGGAACATGCCGAAGGGCGCATAGCCGGCCACGTTGATGGCGAGGTCGAACGCGGTCCAATAGCGCGGCCAGGGTGCCCAGAGGTAGGACCATGGCGACACGCCAAGGTCACGCCAGCCGGTGAAGGGGAACCAGCTGGCATAGACGATCAACAGGCTGTAGGCGAGCAGGCCCGCACGCGCGAACGGCGAGGCGCTCGCGGTTTGGCTTGTGGGATGCGTGGTCGACGCCATCAGTGCTGCAGATTAGACGGCAGGTTCAGGCCCGCCACCCAGCCGATGATATCGCCAATCGCCAGGTCGCTCGCGCGCGCCAGCGCACGTGCGCCACCGGCGGCATCGGCCGACTGCGCATCTTCCTGCTCGGTGATGGTGGTTTGCGCCAGCAGCTTATGGCTGTCGAACAGCGAAACGCGCAAGGCGATGCGGCCGCTGCCATGGTCGGCGTGGTCGAATTGCTGGGTAAAGTCTTCCGCCTCCAGGCGCAAGGCCAGCGTCACGTTCTGCGCGCCATCGGAAGGGGACAGCACGCGCGCTCCCGCTTCGGCCAGGCGCATTTTCAGGCGCTGTTCGAAGAGTTGCACCGGCGGTGCCGACCAGCGGCTATTGGCATAGGAATGCAGCTGGCGCTCGTCGGCATAGTTCAGGCGGTACAGCATCTCGCTCGTGTCGAGCCAGGTGGGCACGGCAGGCGTCGCCACGACCAGCGGCGGCAAGGTACTCGGCTGCAGTGCCGGCGTGGCCGCGCCGAGGTCGAACACGGCTTGCGCCGGCGCATGGTTGCCCAGGGTGCAGGCCGAAAGCCAGAGCGGTACCAGGATGAGAGTCAGGTAGGTGCGCATGGAAGTCATGGTTTTGCCGGTGTGGTGAAGCCGGGTTCGCCCGGCCCGGGTGCGTGATCGGCGCCGAACAGCAGGCTTTGCGGATGCGAATCGACCTGTTCGAGCGTGCGGTTCAGCGTGCGCAGGGACGATTGTATGTCATACGTCAACGGCAATGCCTGGTTTTGCAAGCCGTCCGCCGCGCCGCCGATCCGGTCGGCTGCGTTGCCAAGCCGAGCCACGGCGCCGTCAGGTGCCTGCAGGCTGGTGCTCAGGCGGCTCAGGCTGTCGGAGAGCCCGCGTGCATCGTCCGACAATTTCCTGATCGAGGCCATCGTTTGCGCCGTCTGGCTGGTCAGGGCCGGTAGTTTATCCAGCGTCGGTTGCAGCTTGTCGGGGATGCGTTCGATCTTGCTGGCGGCTCGGCTGACGTTATCGATGGCCGTCATGGTCGCGTGCTGGTTCTCCGGCGACAGCAGCGTGTTGAAGCGTTCCGTCAGTTGCTCGGTCTTTTCCAGGATGGCCAGGCCTTTTTCCTGCAGCTTGTCGAGCAGGCTCGCGCGCATCTCGATGCGTGCCACGTCGTCGGCACTGCTTTTCAAGGTTGCAGGGTTGCTGCCATCGTCGTCCAACTGCACATAAGCCATGCCGGTGACACCCTGGTAGGCGAGTGAACCATAGGTCGACCTGGTGACCGGTGTATCGGGCCGCACGCCGAGCAACACCACGATCTGGCCCGGCACCTTGGGATCGAAATGGATCGCCTCGACGCGCCCGACGTCGAGCCCGCGATAGCGCACCGCCGCTTGCGGGTTCAATCCCAGAACCGGGTGTGTGGTCACCATCTCATAAGGCACGCGGCCTACCTTGTCGCGATTGAACCAGAGCGCGATCAGGATGGCTGCGATCAGCAGCAAGAGCGTAAACAGCCCGGCGACCAGGGCGTGGGACTTATTTTCCATTATTATTTTCCATTATTGTTCTCCATTGTTCCCATCACTCTCCTGATGATGCAGCACCTGCATGGCACGCTTGCCGCGTGCACCGAGAAAAAACTCTTCGATGAATGGATGGCGCACGCGCACCACATCTTCTGCGCTGCCAAGTGCGATGAATTTCCGCCCGGTCAGCACGGCAATCCGGTCAGCCAGCGCAAACAGCGTATCGAGGTCGTGCGTAACCATTACCGCGGTCAGGTTCAACTCGCGGCGCAGGTTCAGGATCAGTTCGACGAAACTGTCGGACCGGCTTGGGTCCAGCCCCGCCGTCGGTTCGTCGAGAAACAGCAATTCCGGTTCGAGCGCCAGGGCGCGCGCCAAAGCCACGCGCTTGACCATGCCGCCCGACAAGTCGGACGGCATCTTCAAGCCGTCCTGCGGCGTCAGTCCGACCATCTGCAATTTCAGGTGCACCGCGTCGCGTATCAAATCGTGTGGCAGGACGCGCAATTCGCGTAGAGGCTGCGCGATGTTGTCAAAGGCATTGAGCGCGGAAAATAGGGCGCCGTGTTGAAACAACATGCCCCAACGGTTGCGCAACAGTTGCAATTGGCGCGATGTCGCCCGATGCACGTCCTCGCCGAATATTTCGACCACACCCTTGGCCGGTTGTTCCAGCCCCAGCATCTGGCGCAACAGGGTGGTCTTGCCCGAACCGGAACCACCGACGATGGCCATGACTTCGCCTTGCCTGACTTCAAGATCGAGGTCTTCATGGACCACGGTGCTGCCGAATGCCGTGGTCAGACCGGCAATGCGGATCACGGGCGGAGCATTGGAACTCATCGATACCCCGCGCTGCTGAAGATGATGGCAAACACGGCGTCAGCCACGATCACTACCGTGATGGCTGTGACCACCGATTGTGTCGTGCCCTGGCCCAGGCTTTCCGTATCGGGTTTGACGCGCAGGCCGAAATGGCAGGCTACCAGCGCGATCAGGCTGCCGAACACGACACCCTTGGCCAGTCCCATCCAGTAATTGAGCAGAGGTACGGCATCGGGCAGCTTGTCGAGGAAATAGACCGGCGACAGGCCGAGTTGTACGTGCGCCGCTGCCATGCCGCCTGCCAGCGCCATCGCGTCGGTCCAGATCACCAGCAAAGGCATCGCCACGGCCAGGGCCAGCGCGCGTGGCAGCACCAGGCGGAAACCATGCGGCAAGCCCATCACCAGCATGGCGTCGAGTTCTTCCGTCACGCGCATGACACCCAGTTGCGCCGTGATGGCCGAACCGGAGCGGCCCGCAACCAGGATGGCCGCCAGCATGGGGCCAAGTTCGCGGATGATGCTCATACCCAGGATATTGACCAGGTACACGTCGCCGCCGAAGCTGTGCAACTGTTGTGCGCAGAGATAGGACAGCACCACGCCGATCAGGATGCCTACCAGGGCCGTGATGCCGAGTGCGCGATAGCCGATGTGGTAGATATTGGCCGAAATCTCGCGCCAGGGGCCGAGCTGTGGCGCGGACATCAGGCGGAGAAAATCGAGCGACAATTGTCCGATCAATGCGAGGAAATCGGTCAATTGGCTTTGCGCCGTGCGCAGCGCATTGCGTGCCTTGGCTTTGACCCACGCGAAAAAATCCGGTACGGTTTCAGCGGCCGGCGAGGCAATATACTGGGCCCGTTCTATTGTGGCAAACAGGCTTTCATGGCGCGGATCCATCAGCAATTGTGCAGGGCGCTTCCTGCCCCAGGCATTCCACAGCCATTGCGCGCCGATATGGTCCAATGCCTCGATCTGCGACAAATCCCAATGCGCCTGTGCCCGCCTGGGTGTGCGCTGCATGGTTTGCCCCAGCACGATGACGGCGTCGCCCTGCGCCAGCGCATGCACATGCCAGGCGCCGGTGGCACGAATCACCAGCGGCTCCTGTTGGGATATGGCAAGCGAAGGTGAGGTGGAATTCGGCATGCGGGAAGTGTAAGCGAGAATCCATAGGGCGGACAATGCCGTTACAATGCATCACATGTCACAGCCATCTTTCCCACCTCTTTCCTCTGAAAATATCGCCGCGCTGCGCGACGTGCATGCGCGCCGGATCGCCATCAAGGTGGTGGCCGAAACCGGGTCCACCAATGCCGACCTGCTGGCCGCGGCCGCGCAATTGCGCGAGCCAACCTTGCTAGTCGCCGAAAACCAGACCGCCGGGCGTGGCCGTGCCGGGCGTAGCTGGCAATCCGAGCCCGGCGCCACGCTGACGTTTTCGCTGGCCTGGAAATTCGACTTGCCGCCGCAAGCCTTGCTTGGCCTGCCGCTTGCCGTCGGTACCGTCATTGCCGAAACGCTGGCACGCTTCGACGTCGATGCAAAATTGAAGTGGCCCAATGATGTGCTGCTCGGGCGCGACAAGATGGCCGGCGTGCTGATCGAAACTGCGCCTGCGGCGCAGGGCCCGGCGATCTGGGCCGTGATCGGCATTGGGATCAATATCCTGATGCCGCAATCGCTGGCCGAGCGGATTGACCGCCCCGTTGCTGCGGCATCGAACCTGCGCCAGCGGCGCGAGGCGGTATTGGCCGCGCTGCTCGACAACCTGAGCGTGGCGCTCGACCTGTTTGCCCGGCATGGCTTTGCCGTTTTTTCCGAACGCTGGAACCAGTTGCACGCCTGGCGTGGCCTGCCCGTGGTTGTGGTCGACCGTGGCGAAGTCTTGCAGCGCGGCAGCGCCTGGGGCGTGGATGCGCAGGGCCAATTGCTGCTCGATACCGCAAAAGGCCGCGTTGCCGTTGTGGCCGGTGATGTCTCGTTGCGTGGCGCGGAGGCTTGAGATGCTGCTCCTGGTCGATGCCGGCAATACCCGTATCAAGTGGGCTGTGGCCGACGCAAATCCGGCCACACCGCTGGCGCAATGGCACGGTGCAGGTTCGGTGGTCCATGGCCAGATCGCCAGCCTGGCCTCGTCCTGGGCCGCGTTCGGTTTTTCGCGCGTACTGTTATCCAACGTTGCCGGTGCCGCCGTGCGGGCCGGGCTGGAAGCCATACTCGCCGAGCGCGGGCTGCGCCCCGAGTGGCAGGCATCGCAAGCGCAGTTGGCCGGTATCCGCAACGGCTACCGCCAGCCCACGCAACTGGGCAGCGACCGTTTCTATTCTTCCATCGGCGCGCATGCCTTGTACCCCGATACCGCACTGATGGTCGTCACTTGCGGCACGGCCACCACGGTGGACGCCATCAGTGCCGACGGCGTGTTCCGTGGCGGCCTGATCCTGCCGGGCTTTGGCTTGATGGCGGGCGCCTTGGCGCGCAACACTGCGCAACTGCCGCAGGTGGAAGCCAGCGGCGAAGGCCTGCTGTTTGCCGACAACACGGAAGAAGCCATCATCGCCGGCTGCATGGCAGCCCAGGCCGGCGCCATCGAGCGGGCCTGGGCGGGTTTCTTGCGCGAGCTTGGCAGTGAATCAGTGCAATGCGCGGCGCCATGTCCGGTGTTATGTCTGATGTCGGGCGGGGCCGGTGCGGCTGTGGCAGCCCATCTTGCGATTCCCCATCGGCATGTGGATAATCTGGTTTTGCCCGGTTTGCAAACCGCAGCCTACCTGACCACGCCTTCACTCTGACGACCACATGCTCAAAATCCTGTTCTGGGTCTTGCTCCTCACCAATGTGGGCTTGTTTGCTTACGAAAACGGCTATCTCGCCGCCATGTTGCCCGACGAGCGCGAGCCGGGCCGCATGGCCGAGCAATTGAATCCGGAAAGCGTGAAACTGGTCCCGGTATCGATGATCGAGTCCAGGCCTGGCACCGCATCGGCCGGCACGCCGTCCTCGCCCACGGCCAAGGCCGAACCGCCATCCTGCAGCGAATTCGGCGCTTTTGATCAGGCCGTCGCCAAGCGCTTCGAAGCCGATTTGCAGCCGCTGGCTCTGGGCGACAAGCTGACCCGCCGTGAGGTTGAAGACACGGCGCGCAACATCATCTACATTCCGCCACAGGGCAGCAAGGAAGGCGCAGACAAGAAGGCGACCGAATTGCGCCACCTCGGCGTGACCGATTTCTTTGTCATCCAGGACGGTGACCTGCGCTGGGGCATTTCCCTGGGCGTGTTCAAGACCGAGGAAGCGGCGCGCGCGCAATTGAGCGCTTTGTCGCAGAAGGGCGTGCACAGCGCGCGCCTGGGTACGCATAATGTCACCAGCACCAGAGTGTTCTACCAGGTGCATGACCTCGATGCCGGCAGCAAGGCTGCACTCGACAAGGCGCTGGCCGGGTTCCCGCATGCAGACAAGCATGCCTGCGACGGCGCAGCTGATGTCAAGGCTGCGGACGCCAGGGTTCCCGATGCCAAGGCTGCCGCCGCAAGCAAGGCCAGCTACCCGCGCGATTCGATCCACTGAGGCCCCATTCACTGGAACCCCATCCTCTGGTTTCGCGGCGCACGCCGGGCAACTTGAAAACAAAAAGGCCATCCCGCGGGATGGCCTTTTGCTTGTGCGCCCAGCATGGGCGCACTCCTGCGGGTGAAAGTCCCGCCATAAGCTGGTCACGGTGAATGAAGTGAAGCGCAACTGCACAAGGGCGACCGAGTGTGGGGAGGAAGCGTGGAGCATAAATCGCGAGCCGATGAACAAGAACCACATAGAAGGCGCTGCCAAGCAGGGCGAGCGGGCAAGCAACCGCGAAGCTCTCGGGACCAAGGCGAAGTAGCGTAAATGCGGCGGTTGTGCGATGAAGGAGTGCGTTCTTACCTGGGGAGATCTCGCCTCATGCCTGAAAGAGCGACGGTGTGAGCCGGAGCGAGAAGTCAGCAGAGGCCGTAGTAGCCGCTGAATTGAGGCGAAGGGCCGAACGAGTAGGAGGGCTGAAGGCCGAGATGCTCGACCGTGCAATGCATCAGAAGTCCGCGAAAGCGGGGCGTAACGCAAAAGGGCAAGGTGAAGCCAAGCCGGAAGCGTTGCGTGATGAAGCACGGGCGGCGCATGACGACACTGGAAGCCTGGGGCGAGAGAGCCTGTTGGAACAGGCGCTCGCGAGAGCGAATTTGGTTGCGGCGTGGAAACGCGTCAAAGCCAATCGTGGCAGTGCCGGGGTAGATGGAAAAACGATAGCGGACACGGCGGAACACTTGAGAACGCACTGGCCCAGGATTCGGAAGGCCTTACTGGATGGAAGCTACCGGCCTGAACCGGTAAGGCGAGTCCAGATACCGAAGCCTAATGGCGGGGTGCGGGAACTGGGGATACCGACAGTGACGGATCGGCTGATCCAGCAAGCCCTATTGCAGGTTCTGCAATCCATCATTGACCCGACATTCTCCGAACACAGCTACGGATTCCGACCGGGACGCCGTGCGCATGAGGCAGTGCTGACAGCGCAACGACATGTTCAGGAAGGAAACCACGTGGTAGTAGACGTGGATTTGGAGAAGTTCTTCGATCGGGTCAATCACGACATCCTCATGGAAAGGCTATCGAGGCGAATCGAAGACAAGGCCATTTTGCGGCTGATACGACGATACCTCGTAGCCGGCATCATGGATGGCGGTGTGGTCATGGAGCGGTACGAGGGGACACCGCAAGGCGGGCCTCTCTCGCCACTACTGGCCAATGTGCTGCTGGACGAAGTGGACCGGGAGTTGGAGAAGCGAGGTCACCGCTTCGTGCGCTATGCCGACGACTGCAATGTGTACGTGAGCAGTCTCCGGTCAGGCGAACGAGTGCTGGAGGGGCTACGCCAGCTCTACGCCCGACTTCATCTGAAAGTCAACGAGACCAAGACGGCTGTTGCCGAAGCGACCGGTCGAAAGTTTCTGGGCTACGACCTGTGGCGCAGCGGCGACCGGATCAAATGCGCGGTGGCCCGAAAGGCAATGGAGACCTTCAAACAACGTATCCGGGAACTGACCCGCCGCACAGGTGGGCGCAGCCTGCCGGAGGTCGCGGAACGACTAAGGGAATATATACCCGGCTGGAAGGCTTACTTTCGGCTGGCACAAACTCCTAGCGCGTTCCACGAACTAGACAAGTGGATCAGACACCGGTTGCGTGCACTGCAATTAAAGCACTGGCGAAGAGGGACGACGATGTATCGGGAGCTACGGGCGATGGGCGCCTCGGAATCGGACGCCCAACGGGTGGCCGCGAATAACCGCCGTTGGTGGCGTAACAGCTATCGGAGGTTAAACCGGGCCATGCCCATTGCTTACTTCGACCGGTTGGGCGTGCCTCGACTCTCATAACCGCAACTACTCGAACCGCCCGGTGCGGACCCGCATGCCGGGTGGTGTGGGAGGGGAACGGTCAGATATTCTGACCGCCCCTATCCCGAT
>Ga0134128_10000498_pt1 | contig 54895 bp, 59 predicted proteins | sample KB31754_FD_96462 | JGI IMG/M metagenome (GOLD analysis project Ga0134128, IMG submission 96462) | Terrestrial soil microbial communities with excess Nitrogen fertilizer from Kellogg Biological Station, Michigan, USA - KB3-175-4 | ecosystem: Environmental > Terrestrial > Soil > Unclassified ... | reverse complement strand
TCATCACGATTCTTCTCGCCTCAAAAACATTGATCAAGCCGATCACGGATCTTGTTTCGGCCATCCAGAATGTGCAAAACAGTGACCGCCCGGTTGAAATACCCATCAAAAGTGATACGGAAATTGGTCTGCTGACAGAATCCTTCAATGTCATGAGCCGCAGTATTGTTCAAGCCCGTGGTGAATTGAAAAAGAAAATTGCCGAACTCGAGTTGGCAAATCGAGAACTCAAAGAAACTCAGACTCGGCTTGTGCACTCATCAAAAATGGTCAGTCTTGGGCAGTTGGTGGCCGGAGTTGCGCATGAACTGAACAATCCAATTGGTTTTATTTATTCCAACATGGGTCATCTGAAAGACTATTCGAATCGTTTGATTGAGCTTGCCGAAACGGCAGAGTCAGATCCACAGGCCCTGTCCGCATTAAAAACAAAATTGGATATTGATTATATCAAAGTTGATTTGCCAAAGCTGATTAGCTCTTGTGAAGATGGCGCGCGACGCACTCGTGATATTGTTTTGGGACTTCGTAACTTTTCTCGCCTGGAAGAAGCGCAGCTCAAAGAAATTGATCTTTCTGAAGCCATTGATAATACGCTTAATCTTTTATCCGGTGAAATTAAAAATCGAATTCAAGTGGTGAAGGAATATGGCGATGTCCCCCAGATCAATTGCTATGCCAGCCAAATCAATCAAGTGTTTATGAATATCTTGTCCAATGCCGTGCAAGCCATCGACAGTTCTGGAAATATTTGGATCACCACCAAATCAGTGCGTAAAGATGGAAAATGGTACGCGCAAATTTCTTTTCAAGACTCTGGCAAAGGTATGAATCAAGCGGTCATGGAAAAAATATTTGATCCCTTCTTTTCAACCAAAGGCATCGGGCAGGGCACCGGCTTAGGACTCAGCATCTCATACGGAATTATTCAAAATCATGGCGGCGACATCCAAGTGAAGTCGCAGGTGGGAATCGGGACCGAGTTTATTGTCACTATTCCGATTGAAGCCGAAGTGGTCGAGGAAAATTCTGGATTTTTTCCCAACTAAATCTCGATTTGAGACACATTCTCTGGACTCTCCCCTTTGGGAGAGTCTGAAAAATCCGATAAATAAAAGGATGAGACAATTTCCATCTCCCCCTCAGAAAAAGAAAAATCAGCCCGGAGCTTTCCTGGCCCTTCTTCTTTTATTGGCGGCAGGAGTTTGTATTTTGTTAGCTCTGCCGACGAAATCAGTGAATCCTTCCAAATCGGATTTAGCATCCACGTCTGTGACAGAACCTTCGGCCTATTCGCCGCAAGTCGAAAAATTAGTGAACAAGCATCTCTTTTTGACCAGCCAAGAGCAAGACTGGGCTCAGAAAAAAATGAAAGCAGAAAATGCTTTTTCAACTCCGACGGTGGGTTCCTCTATTTTGAAAGAGTCAATGAGACCAAAACAGAAATCTTTCGGAGTCGATCAATCCAGCGATCAAAATGAGGACAACGCCTTCAATGATTTGAATCGCTATCCAAAGCAACTGAACTACACAAACCCCGAAATGGTTATTCAAGGGCAATTGCAGGATCAGCAGCGCCAAAAAATTTATGATGAAACGTATCGCCAAAAATATGCTCAGCAATTTATTGAAAATGCCAGACAACATGGCTATCGAGTGAAGCTGAACGATGATCTCGTGGTGATTTCTGTGACTCCTATTTTGCCAGACACACGCAGGCCCTCAAGTCTGCAAGCGCGCTAAGATTCTAAATTGGATTTTTTCTGAAAAAATTGGCGATCGGCATAGCTAAAATATTTCTCACCCGACAAAATAAGATGATCATGGAGAGGAATCTCAATCAGCTGGCTTAATTTCCACAATCGACGAGTCACCAAATTATCTTGCCTTGAAGGCCGTGGATCTCCGCTGGGATGATTGTGGGCAATCAGCCAGGCACTGGCGTTGACGCTACAGATGAAACGAACAATGTCGCGAGGATGAAGAGGACACGAATCGACAGTTCCGCGAAAGAGCAGCTGGATATCAAGAATTTCAAGACGGCTGCTCAGCGCTGCCACCCAAACCTCTTCCACGGTGGGAGAGATTTTCTTTTGAAAGAGATGGTGGGCCTTGGCGCTCGAGTTAACGATCATAATATTTTTCCCTTTGACCTTTGAGGTGCGACGGCTTGCACCACACGGATATTTACAAAATCTGGCCCGCCCAAGGCCAAGCTTATGACTTTAAGGGGGGCGGTATTCCGGTGACTATCCGAGCAACGAATCATGTCTTGCCGAGAGGTTTTGCATAGGTAAAATAGGACAAAACAACCCCAGAGTGGTCGCACCGTTGGTGCAAGAGGAGACATATGAATTTCAAAAAGTTTTTAGCATTAGGTGCAATTGCTTCAACGTTGGCTTTGGCAGGATGTGGTCCGAAAGCTTTCACGAAAGGAAGCTATGATGATACCAACAAAGAAAATCTTTTGGACGATCAGTGGTCAGAAACTGACATGCAAAAAGTTGTTCATGATATGGTTGCAAGCATGGTGGCTCATCCAGTGATTGCGGGTGCTAAAACTCCACCGATCGTGATGGTGACTCAGTTGCAGAATAAAACTTCAGAACATATCGACACTCAAAGCATTATGGATATGGTGCGTGTCGAGCTAACCAACACAGGCAAAGTGGCCTTCGTGGATAAAGAAGCTCGTCAAGATATTGCTGACGAATATAATTATCAAAATTCAGGAATGGTCGGCAAAGATTCTAAAAAAGGTCCGGGCGGTCAAGTGGGCGCCGACTTTATCGTTAATGGCCGTTTGGATTCGATTGTTAAAGAAGTCGGCAAAGACAAAACGATTTACTACAAAGTAACACTCAATCTGACCAACCTGAAAACAGGAGTCATCAGCTGGACGAACCAAAAAGAACTGCGCAAAGTTTATCGTAAACACACCATTGGTCTTTAATTTTTTTGATGAAAAAAAATCGAGCGCTCAAAGTTATTACGAAAATTGCAGTAGCTCTCATTCTTTCTCTTGGATTGCTTTCTTGCGCGACTTATCAGGGCAAAATCGGTGAGTCGCGCCAGCTTTTAAAAGATGGGCAGTATGACAAGGCTCTTGATAAACTCAAAGAGCTTGCCGAAAAAGATGGCGACGATCAACTGGTCTACATGATGGATTATGCAACAGCTTTGCAGATCGCCGGTCAGTACAAAGAGTCTGCCGATGCTTTCAACAAAGCCGATAAATTGGTTGATCTCAAAGATTATTACTCAGTCACAAAAATCGGTGCCGCCGCTCTGGGTGGCGAAGAGATGGTCCAATACAAGGGCGAGTCTTACGAAAAATTTCTGATCAACACCATGAATGCGATGAACTATGTGATGCTGGGGCAGCTAGATGACGCCATGGTTGAGGCTCGCAAAATCAACGAGAAGATCAGCAAAATGCGCATGGATGGACGAGAGCCTTATGAGTTCAGTCCCTTTGCTCGTTACCTTGCAGCTATTTTGTGGGAAGCCCAAAATCATTTTGACGATGCCTATATTGAATACGAAGCGGCCTACAAATTGGATGGCAGAAATCCATTCTTGCCAGCAGATCTGATTCGCTCTGCAAAAATGGCTCGTCGAGATGAGACTTATAAAAAATGGAAGAGTGAATTCCCACAAGTTCATGAAGATCCCAAATGGTATGATCGCGGATTGGGTGAATTAATTGTGATCTATCAACAAGGTTGGGGACCAGAAAAGCAACCTCGCCCTGGGCAGTATCGCTTTCCAATACTGAGGCCGGTATTCAGTGAAACCCAAAAAGCGGATATCAGTCTCAACGGCAAAGACGAAGGACACACAAAATCAATTTACAATATCGAGCAAGTTTCGATTCAAACTTTGGATAAGGACTACGGGGCTCTTGTCGCTCGTCGACTTGGTGGTGTCGCAACCAAAGCCGTCGTTGCTGATCAAATCCGTCAAAAAAATGAAGTTCTAGGAACGCTGGCTTGGATCGGAATGAATCTTGCCGACCGAGCGGATCTCAGACAATGGTCCACACTGCCGCAGACAATTCAAATGGCCAGACTGCGTTTGCCGCCTGGAAAATATACACTAAAAATTCAAGGACTGAACTCTGTAGGAATGCCAACACAAGATGTTCTGTCAGACAAAATCATTCAAATTAAAGCCGGTCAAAAAACCTTCGTGAACTGGCGCTCGTTGCACTGATTCCATCCACACAAAATAAAAAACCCGGCTTGTGACCGGGTTTTCTATTTTTCACTCTTTGAACTGAGTTTACTTAGTTGTTCAAATTGTTATTGCTAGAAGTTGGAAGAGTTGGAGTTTCTTCCTGCATTCCTGGCAATACTGTCGCTTTTTCAGCTGCAACTTTTGCAGTTGAATCAGCAGCAACCCGAGCTGCCGCAGAGGCAACACGTTGTTCAAGATTTTGTTTCAAATCTTCAACAGAAGCACGCTCAGCTTGTGCAGCCGCAGCGAGTGCTTGTTTCTGCATATAATCCTGAGGGAAAGCGCCAAGCTTCGCCAAATAATTGGAGATGCTTCCGTTTCCATTCTGGATGATTTCACGCAGTGTGAAAAGTGGGGCGTATTGTGACGCTTTTTTCTCAGATTCAAAAATGATCTGAGTCAAAGTCGCCGCAGTGATATCGTTTTTCGACTTGTTGTCGATAACCATCACTTCTTCATTGCCGCGGATCATTTTTGCAATGTCATCCAATGTGACATAGCAGCTCTGTTGTGTGTCATAGAGCTTGCGATTTTGATATCGCTTAATGATTTTTACTTTTCCGCTCACTGGAGCTTTTACGCTGGTAACTACGGTATCAGTTTGGTTCATCAAAGTGGCCTCCCCATATGTCATTAATAAAACTTGGGTTTTAGATGCGCGGAAACTAGCCCTGACCGCCACATGTTGTCAAGTAGGCTTTGCTTCATTTCTAGGCTTCAGACACACATTTCATAATCACCGGTTAACGACCCTATCAAGTTTTCCAAAAAGGTGCCGATGAAGGACTAGCAAGACTTTTGACGAGGACCAGTTTGTCTTATGAAAAATGAATCAAATCAAGATATTAGATCAAGTGGAATCATATCTGTGATCGTCTTGCTGAGCATTTGTGCATTGACGGCGTCACCACTGTGGGGCAGCAAGTCAAAGGAGCAAAAAGAGATATCGCTGCGGCGTGCGGAAAGTCTTGCCTATCAAATTATAGAAATCCAAAAATCAAAGAATTCTGTGCCTTCGGATGAAGGACATATTGGCCTAGATCCTTGGGGTCAGCCATATCAGTTCCAAGTTGTGAATCATGACGGTGCTCGCCGTGTTTTTGTCTGGTCTCTTGGCCCGGATCATCAGGCACAAACCAATCCCTCGAGTCTTGACTCAAGTCGAGGACCCGCTTCGATCCAGCCTAAGAATGAAGATTTGAGTGTTGCGATCGACTTCAAAGAGTCACCCAAATAGCCATTTCTGCGAATGACCTAAGACCGGATTTTTTTGAGGTGTTCCAAATCCTTCAAGAGCCCTTCCGTTTGCTCCGAAAAGTAAGACAGAGGGGGCTTTCATGCTTTCCAAGTTTACACATGGATGTTTTTCGATTTGTTTAACGACTCTTCTCGGCTTCGTGCTGAGTTCGTGCACGACGTCTCCGACGTCAGGTCGCGAGGTCTTCTACGACTCGGCAATGAATGACCATAATCGAGCGCCAGCTTCGATGACACCGCCGACGATGGCCGCTGATGCGGGCAATTCTTTGGATCCAGTTTCGATGAGAACTCAAGCGGATTATTATTTCTCGGTTGGAGAGAGCTACTCTTTGGATGGGAATCATCAAAAAGCCGTTGAAGCTTTCAAAATGGTTTTGGTTTACGATCCAGATTCAGCGCGAGTTCATCTGCGCCTTTCAGCAGAATATGTGAAGTTGGGTTTGGTTTCAGAAGCTTTGGAGCAAGCGCAAATTTCTGTGCAAAAAGATCCGAAGTTTGCAGACGGGCATTTGTTGCTCGGCGGTTTGTACTCGACTTTGAAAATCTATGATAAAGCTCTGATCGATTATCAAAAAGTTTTAGAACTGCAGCCAGAAAACACCGAGGCACCTTTGTATATTGGTGCCGTCTATGCTGAGCAGAAAAAATACGACAAAGCTGTCAAATATTTTGAAAGCCTTGCGAAAAACGAAAATTTCACGACTCCGTGGGTGGCATACTATTATGTGGGCCGCGTGCGTGTCGAACAAGAGGGCAAAATTCACCAGAAAGAGGCTGAACAGGCTTACCAAAAAGCCATCAGCTTGAAGCCAGATTATCTTGAAGGCGTCTTGGCCTTGGCTGGTGTCTATACTCAGGCCGGACAGGATGAGAAGGCTTTGACTCTTTATAAAAATTATCAGCGCGAGTATGGGCCGAATGTTCATGTGGCTGAGATTTTATCTCAGAAATATATGGAGCAAGAAAAATACGATCTGGCTTATGAGCAGCTGCAAATTTTGGAAAGCTATTCTGATGATTCTTTGAATGCCAAAATGAAAATGGCTTTGATCTTGATTGAGCAGAAAAAATATCCGGATGCGATTGCAAAATTAAAAGATGTTCTTCGTCAAGTGCCTGAGTCTGATAAAATCCGTTTTTACTTAGCCGCTGTTTATGAAGAGACCAACCAAACCAGCGATGCAATTGCTCACTTTATGAAAGTGCCGTCAAGCAGCCAGTTCTATGGAGAGTCGCGAGTGCATGCGGCTTATCTCTACAAGCAAGAAAAGAAAATGGATGATGCTTTGGCCGTTGCTAAAGAAGGCATTGATGCTCGTCAGGATATTCCGCAACTCTATGCGGTCTATGCTTCGATTCTCGATGAAAAGGGCAACGATAAAGAAGCTAAAAAAGTTTTGACGGCGGCGATTGAGAAATTCCCAGACAACGTGCAGTTGGTTTTCTTTATGGGGACTGTGCAAGATCGTCTTGGTGAAAAAGATGATGTTGTTGTCACAATGAAAAAAGTAATCGAAATGGATCCGAACCATGTTCAAGGTTTGAATTATCTCGCTTTCACTTATGCGGAGTCGGATCAGCATTTAGAAGATGCTGAGAAGCTGGCTCGTCGGGCTTTGGAAATGGAGCCGAACGATGGCTTTATCTTAGATACACTGGGTTGGGTTCTTTATAAAAAAGGCGACGTCAAAGGTTCGATCAAGGCTTTGGAGGCGGCTGTGAAAGTGCAGCCGACCGAGAGCGTGATTGCTGAGCATTTGGGTGATGCTTACTATAAAAACCAATTGGTGGAGAAAGCTCGTCAGATGTATCGTCGAGCGGTTGAGGCCGAGTCCGATGAATCAAAAGCCAAAGCGATTCGTGCGAAAATCACGGCTTTGGATCGTCAGCAAATGCAGTTGTCATCGGATCGGAAACCAGCTTCAACTGAAAATCCGTAATACTTTTTCGTTGCGCAATAACTGAACTCCTGCGATTTTTGAGGGATGAAAAATAAAACTTCATCCCTCTTTGCTTTTTTGATGCTTTCAATAATGACGCTCATCATGTCACTCTTGATGGTGAGTTGTGCGACAGCGCCGCTGACCTACAATTCTGACAAAGTCGACGGCAAATGGGCTGGCTCAGCGCAAGTGAAAGATTTCAAAACCAAAAAAATAAATACGATTTCTTTTGAGGTATGGGCTGAGAAGCCGACATCGCTTCTTCGCCTTGAGCTCACGGGACCCATGGGTTTTTCTGTGGCCAGCGTGCTTCTCAATAACCAGGAAATCTCTTATGCGATTCATCCGCAGAAGAAATTTTTTTCAGGTCATGTTTCTGAAACCTCTCTGCGCCAAATTCTGCATGTGAATTTGAATCCGTCTTGGTTGCTCAATGCTTTTTTTGATATGCCGGTGCAGTCCACAGGGTGGTCATGTTTCAACGGCAGTGATGATTTGGTTTCTGTTTGCGAGCGAGCGAGCGATCATCTTAAAATTGAATGGAAAGATCGCAAAGGCGAACTCAAACGTGTGATTATTTCTAACGACAATTATGAAGTGCAAATTTTGGTCAAAGATTTCTCGCCTAAAGTCGAGAAGCCAGAAAAAACCTACACACTGGTCAAGCCCGAATCCTATCGAAGCTATAAGCTCAATTAATACTTCTCAATTTGAAACATTTTTTAGGTCTTTTCATTAACTGATCTTGCGGTCTTAATTGTATAATAGGACTAAGGAGGATCTGTATGGCCGCCAAAGTCGATCTTTCATCTCTCGTTAGGAACTGGCAGACAACCACGGGAACTCATCACGCCAATTGGACGGGTACTTTTCAAGAGTACTTGGACTTGGTGAAATCAAATCCCAAAATTACTCGCAATGCTTTTCAAAGAATGTACGACATGATCCTGGAAGCAGGAACAGAAGAGTACATTGATTTTAAAAAACCGGTGATGCGCTATAAATTTTTTGATGATTTAAAAAACAACGGCAAAGATGCCGTGTTTGGCATTGATGTGCCACTGATGAAATTAGCTAATGTGCTGAAAGCGGCGGCTCTTGGCTATGGAACTGAGAAGCGCGTGATTTTGCTTCACGGTCCGGTTGGAAGTGCGAAGTCGACCATTTGTCGAATGCTAAAAAAAGGTCTCGAAGCCTATTCGAAAACAGAACAAGGCGCGATGTACACTTTTGAGTGGATTGATCCAAATAACTCTTTGGATGGACTGCTTGGCAAAGAAGCCAAAGTATTTCAGTCACCAATGAACGAAGAGCCTTTGTGGCTGATTCCAGAAGAGATGCGTGGCGAGCTGACTGAAGAACTCAATCGTGGTCTCGATGGAACTTTTCGAATTCATATTGAAGGAGAGCTTTCTCCTCCAAGTCGATTTATTTTTAAAGCTTTGATGGAGCGTTATCAAGGCGATCTGATAAAAACTTTAAGCCATGTGCGTGTGAAGCGCATGACTTTGTCAGAGGCCGATCGTGTCGGAATTGGGACCTTCCAACCGAAAGACGAAAAAAATCAGGATTCGACAGAGCTTACCGGTGATTTGAATTATCGTAAAATTGCCGAGTACGGATCGGACTCTGATCCGCGAGCTTTTAACTTTGATGGTGAATTCAATATTGCCAATCGCGGAATGATTGAGTTCGTCGAAGTTTTAAAACTCGATGTGGCGTTCTTGTATGACCTCTTGGGAGCTTCGCAAGAGCACCGAGTGAAACCAAAAAAATTCGCGCAAACCTATATCGACGAAGTGATTATTGGTCACACCAATGAGCCCGAATATCGTCGTTTGCAAGACAATGAATTCATGGAAGCTCTTCGTGACCGTACGGTGAAAATTGATATTCCGTATATCACGAAGTGGAGAGATGAAATCAACATCTACAAAAAAGATTTTAACTCGCAAAAAATGCGTGGAATTTCGATTGCTCCGCACACCATTGAAATGGCGGGCATGTGGGCGATTTTGACTCGATTGGAAAAACCGAAGAAGGCGAATCTCACGCGGATTCAAAAACTGAAATTATATAACGGTAAAACTCTTCCGAATTACACCGAAGACAATGTCCGAGAACTTCGCAAAGAAACCTTGCGCGAAGGCCTTGAGGGGATTTCTCCACGCTACATTCAAGATAAACTTTCGAATGCGATCGTGGCGGCCCAACAAAATAATCGCGGATCGGTCAATCCATTCATGATTCTCAATGAGCTTGAGTCCGGTCTTAAAAATCACTCGCTGCTCTCGAATGAAGAATTGAAAACGGATTATCGGGAATTGCTCGGTGTCGTTCGTCAGGAGTACGAAGAGATTATCAAAGGCGAGGTCCAACGAGCGATCAGCGCCGATGAAAGTGCTTTGCAGCGCTTGTGTGCGAACTACATTGATAACGTGAAAGCGTTTACGCAGAAGGAAAAAGTCCGCAATCCATACAACGGAGTGGATGAAGAGCCGGATGAGAGACTGATGCGATCGATTGAAGAGAAAATTGAAATTCCAGATTCGCGCAAAGAGGATTTCCGACGGGAAATCATGAACTACATCGGTGCGCTGGCTTTGGATAACAAAAAATTTAATTACAAGATGAACGAGCGTTTGCACAAAGCTTTGGAGCTGAAACTTTTTGAGGATCAAAAAGATAGCATTAAGCTGACGTCGTTGGTTTCTTCAGTCGTTGATAAAGACACTCAAGAAAAAATCGACATTGTGAAAACGCGTTTGATTAAAGACTTTGGATATGACGAAATCTCGGCCACGGATGTGCTTCATTATGTTGCCAGCATCTTTGCTCGAGGAGACGTTAAAAATAAATAACCGAGTCAATCATTGAGAGGGCGATGTCGTGTCGATCAAAGAAGACCAAAATCGGTTTCGCGACATTATTAAGGGCAAGATCAAGCAAGATTTCCGCCGCTTCGTCAGTCATGGCGAAATGATCGGAAAGCGAGAGAAAGATTTTGTCAAAATTCCGCTCCCTCACATCGAAATTCCTACTTTTAGATATGGCCCCAAACAACAAGGCGGCGTCGGTCAAGGCGAAGGCAAGCCCGGCGACGGAGTTGGTGAGCCCGGCGATGGGCAAGGTCAAGCGGGAGATCAGCCCGGCGAACATTTGATGGAGGCGGAGTTTTCCATTGATGAGTTGGCTGAAATTTTAGGTGAAAAGCTTGAGCTTCCCAATATCAAGCCCAAGGGAAATAAAAATATTGATAGCTCGAAAAATAAATATTCAGGCATGGCTCCCGTGGGACCTGAAGGTCTCAGGCATTTCAAATCTTCTTATAAGAAAGCTTTGAAACGTTATATCTCTGCCGGGAATTACAATCCGGAAAATCCAGTGGTAATTCCAATCCGTCGGGATTTTCAATATCGTTCTTCAAAACCAACGGTGAAGCCGCAGACTCGGGCTGTTGTTATTTATATGATGGATGTGTCGGGCTCGATGGGTGATGAGCAAAAGGAAATCGTGCGGCTTGAAAGTTTTTGGATCAACGCTTGGCTTAGGAAACATTACAAAGGCCTTGAGACAAGATTTATCATTCACGATGCGGCAGCAAAAGAAGTGAATGAAGATACTTTTTTTAAAACCAGTGAGTCCGGCGGGACGCTGATTAGCTCGGCCTACAAGCTCTGCCAAGAGATGATTCAAAGAGATTATCCGGTGAATGATTGGAATATTTATCCGTTTCATTTTTCTGATGGTGATAATTGGAGTGGTGAAGACACTCGTTTGTGTGTGCAGCTGCTGCGCGAATTTTTTATCCCGAACTGCAATATGTTTTGCTATGGCCAAGTCGAAAGCAAATACGGTTCGGGTCAGTTTCTTAAGGATTTACAAAAAGAATTTCCAAATGAAGAGCAAATGATTCTCAGCCAAATTGAAAGTCGTGATAAAATCATGGATTCCATCAAAGATTTTCTGGGGAAGGGGAAATAGTCGCACGGAACGTGCGCGATAAATATGGCAAACCTTACTCCCGAACTCGAAGCAGAACGAAAAAGAATTTTGGCAATCGCCAAGGAGCATGGCCTTGATTTTTTTGAAGTGATCTTTGAGATGATCACTTATGATCAAATGAGTCAGTTTGCGGCTTATGGCGGTTTTCCGGTGCGGTATCCGCATTGGAAATTTGGCATGGAATACGAACATCTCTCAAAATCCTACGAGTACGGGCTTTCAAAAATTTATGAAATGGTGATTAACACAAATCCCGTTTACGCCTACCTCATGGAAGGCAATGCGATGATGGATCAGAAACTGGTCATGGCCCATGTTTATGGTCACGCCGATTTCTTTAAGCACAATGTTTGGTTTTCGCAGACCAATCGTAAAATGATGGACGATATGGCCAATCATGCTGTACGCATTCGCCGCTATGTGGATCGTTATGGTCAAGATGTGGTCGAAGATTTTATTGATAAATGTCTGAGTCTTGAAAATCTCATTGATCGGCACAGCGTTTATAGCCCGATATCGATTGTTCCTAAAGAGCAGGTGGCTCCACAAGATCGTCCATTTATGTTTAAGTACGAACGTGAGTACATGCGCGATTATATCAATCCGCCAGAATTTGTTGCGGAACAACGACAGAAAGCAGCCGCGGAAGAGGCAAAAAGACATGCGCGTTTTCCATTACAAGCTGAGCGCGACGTTCTCAAATTTCTTTTGAATTATGCGCCACTGGATGAGTGGCAGCAGGATATTTTGTCGATCATTCGTGATGAGGCTTACTATTTTGCGCCACAAGGAATGACCAAAACAATGAATGAGGGTTGGGCTTCTTATTGGCACTCAAAACTCATGACTCAAAAAATATTGAATGACTCTGAAATTATCGATTTTGCCGATCATCACAGCGGAACTGTGGCAATGGCGCCTCAGGGATACAATCCCTACAAAGTGGGCATTGAACTTTTCCGTGATATTGAAGAGCGTTGGAATAAAGGCCAATTCGGTCGCGAATGGCAAGAGTGCGACGACGTTCGCGAGAAAAAAAATTGGGATCGCAAAACTGGCTTAGGTCGCGATAAAATTTTTGAAGTTCGAAAAATTTATAACGACGTGACTTTTATCGATGAATTTATGACTGAAGAATTTTGTGTGAAAAATAAATTCTTCGTTTACAAATTTAATAAACGGACAAATCAGTTTGAGGTCGATACTCGAGATTTTAAGGCCATCAAGGCAAAGCTTCTGTTTCAGCTGACGAATTTTGGTCAACCGATCATCAAAGTGCTGGATGGAAATTTTGAAAATCGAAATGAACTTCTCATCGGCCATGTGTGGGAAGGCGTCGATATGCAGCCAGATTATTTGAACGAGACGATGAAAAATCTTTTTGCTATCTGGAAACGTCCCGTGAATTTGGCAACAGTGATGGATGGCGAAGGCCAGCTCTTTCGTTTTGACGGCGAAAAAATGAGTCACATAAAAATGAACGAAGAAAAACCTCCAGCCACTAGTGGCGAAGGCGATGGAAATACGCCATGAGTAAATTATGAATAAACTCAACTTGATTGCTTCAGCGATTTTTTTATTTTTAGCAGTGCCATCAATGGCGCAAATGCCCGTGCCCAATATTGGGCAAAACTCTAAAACTTCAGACAAACCGTCTTTAGCTCAGGCGGAGCCTAAGGCAACCAAGCGAGAGGCCAAAATACAGTGTCGCTCTGAGGGCAAATCCGGCAAAGAGCTTGTCGATTGTATTCGAACTCGGTCCCGAGGCGAGTAGGTCAGAGATTGCTTTGCCCTTTTGCGAGAGCCAAGTATTGCTCGATAATTTTCACGGCATTTCTTAAGCCGTCATCAGTCAAAGTTGGCGAGACGGCGAGACCAAAAATCACGGCCGTGACGGTGTCGTGCATGTCGCGTGTGGCATGAGGATAAAACATTTTGAGTTTCTCTTCATATTTTTTTTCAAGATCACGGATCGTTTCGCCAATGGGATTTTGCAAATCGCGTCTCATCACATAAAAAGAGTAAGAGTACGGGGACTTTTGCCACAATTTGCGACTGCGGGAAACGCTCTCGAAAATATTTCTGTTTTTCCAAAGATCCATGCGCTCATCACTGAGACCAAAATATTCTTTGCCGAGGTAATCGACGGCCGTTTGCATAATATTTTCTTTGGATTTTCCGAAATAATAATAAATCAACGGTCGCGAAACACCCGAGGTGCGAGCGATGTCAGAAATGCTCCAGCCCATGTGACCTTTGGTGATATCAAGCTTAATAACAGCATCAAAGATTGCCCAAAAAATTTCATCTTTGGATTTTTGGTCTTTCACATCTTCTGGTTTTTGTTCTGACGTTTTACTCATATAGAGAAACGTAATGTGAAACCAAAAAAGAAGTCAAAAAAATAACCCCGACGAGATCCGTCGGGGCATTATAAACTGCGAATTTTTCACCGAGAAGCTACTGAGCGGCGATGATGCGAACACCAGTGATTCCGACCTGAGCGCCAAGTCCACTGAGCACGTTGACTCCCAGATTTAAGGTCACAGCTTCGCTGCCACCATGAACAGAGAAATTAGCACCAGCGCCGACAATCAGCCCAGCTTGAGCGCCAACAACAACATAGTTACCCAAGAGTGCTTGCGGTCCGCTGGCCACCCCAATACCTGAAGCAACGCCGGCGAGATGAAAATAACCGAGGGCCACATTGGCTGCAATCAACGATCCGCCCATGATGACTTGGACAGGCATCATTTGCGTATTGCCGGCAACATCCACACAACGCACATTTCCTGGACCCGCCAGTTCAAATTTACCGACGATCAATTGAGCGCCGCCACCTTTCGCAGTGAATGTGAGAGCACAATCCCAAACCGGTTTTTGAACGTCCGCGTGTGCAGAAAATGCAGAGAGAGTTCCCACAGATAAAATTGCCAAGAGCCATTTTTTCATTTTGTTCTCCTTGTTGAAGCGCTGGGCGCTTATAGTTTTTGGTTTCAGGCAACAGCCAAACTCAAAAACAAGAAGAAGGAAATTCGTGAAAAGATCTTTTTCGTGAAACTAAATCAGTTGGCCAAAGCCGCTTTGCTTATCGAGGTTTATTCAAGTCTTCACCGAAAAGGTGACAGAAATTTCGAATTTATTTTTTTCTAATAACCAGTTGAATTTGTGCCAGTCTGTCGCCGCCCATCCAAGTCTGATCAAAAGCTCCGCCCATAGAGCGATAAATGCGAGACATGAATTTTTCAACCGAAGTTCCGCGCGTCACTTTGACTATCTTTTTAAAACAACGCCACATGCGATAGCCCCACCAACCAAAGCGATGGTTCATCAATTTGTAATCATAATTCTTATCTTGCAGTTGGATACTCACAATCTCGCCGCCAAGCTCTTCCGCCAAACATTTAACATTAAGAGATTTCGGCGACCATGACTGGCGTTTACAAATCGTGAAAGTCCACTTGTGATCATTGTTAAAGCGACTGGGGAAATGACCTTGCTCGTAAAGATCCTCATCAGGAACAATCACAAACAAATATCCGCCTGGTTTCAAAATCGAATACCATTCGCGCAAAGCTTTTGGCGGATCATGCATGTGTTCAAGACAATGAGAAGAAAAAACAAAATCATATTTTTTATTCACATGAGCCGAAATATTATTGGCGTCACCATCGGCGACATCAAAAGCCTTCGCTTGCTGAGTGATCGGATCAGGCCCGCAACCCACATCAATGCCTTCGCCTTGAAGATAAGACCACTCAGTTTCTGACCACAACTTTTTTGTTTTGCTGGTTTCGTTCATTGCGAACTAGAGTCACCAATTTTTCCTCAAAATTCAAAAGGAAATGTGTGATTTCGCAGAATTTTGTGAATTTTTGTACTGATCAAGGGTTAATCCGTAGACCACAGAGTCTTCAAATCGACCATTTTTTAAAAGATCTTGAAGCAAAACTCCTTCTCGGATCATGCCAAATTTTTGCATCACTTTTCCAGAGGCGGGATTGCTGCTCATATGCCTTGCCGTGATTTTATTTAAATTGAGTTTTTGAAAAGCAAAGTCGACCGTGGCCCGCGAGGCCTCGGTGCAAATTCCTTGGCCCCAAAAATCGGCCGCAATCCAATAGCCAATTTCTGCGCGATGATGGTCTTTGAAAATGCTGAGTCCCATGCAGCCAACAAGCTGCCTTGTTGATTTTAAGGTGATTGCCCAATCTGCGCCGTGCCCATCATTAAATCTTTTTTGATGAGTTTGAATCCAAGCTTCGGCCAGGCCATCGAGATAAGGATGCGGAACAGCCAAAGTTGTTGCAGCAATCTTTGGGTCACCCGCTAAACGTTGAACATCTTTGGCATCGTCGAGAGAAAAAGGACGCAAAATGAGACGAGAAGTTTCTAAAACAGGAATCATTTTTTACTCCTTCTCTCCTTAAAAAAATCTTTCAAAACTTGAGCGCATTCTTCGGCGAGAACCCCCGAAGTAATCTCGTAACGATGATTCAGTCTCTCGTCATTATGCACTTGGTAAAGCGAGCCGAGGGCTCCGCCTTTGGGATCGTGTGCGCCAAAAACGACGCGACCGATGCGTGATTGCCAAAGTCCGCCGGCGCACATCACGCAAGGTTCGAGAGTCACATACATCGTGCAGTCAGAAAGTCGCCAAGCTCCAAGTTTTTTTGAGGCGCCATGCAAAGCCAGCATTTCTGCGTGTCCCAGCGGACTTTTGAGTTCTTCGCGGCGGTTTCTGGCGCTCGCAATCATCTGATTTTCGCGAACGATGATGGTTCCGACGGGAACTTCGCCTTGCGAACCCGCTTTTATTGCGAGCTGAAGCGCTTTTTTCATCCACAGAACGTCGTTTTCATTACTTTGCGTCATATTCCCATATTAGAGGTCCAAGTCTTGGAAATCCATTGGAAAAAGCTGGGGCACTTTGTTATACCCCTCAAAGCCTGTCAGCGCGCCAAAACCTTTGCAAAAAAGGACATTGGCAATGAGCTGAGTTCGCATGTTTTAAGCATTGCGAACTGGCAACGGAAGGAAGGTGAACTCCATGGCAATTGTACGCATTAAAGAAGGCGAAAGTTTTGAATCAGCTTTTCGTCGTTTTAAAAAATCTTGCGAAAAAGCCGGAATCCTTTCTGAAGTTAAAAAACGCGAACACTTTGAAAAACCAAGCGTTCGTTTGAAAAAGAAATCTCTGTCTGCTCGCAAAAGAGCTACGAAAAAAGCTCGCCGTAGTTACGGCGAATAATTCGTTCTCATAAATTTTAAGGGGAAATTCTTTTGCAAAGGAGAATTTCCCTTTTCTTTTTGAAAGGATATCGAATGGAGCTCCGAGAAAAAATCATGAATGATATGAAAACAGCGATGCGCGAGAAGAACCAAATTCGTCTCGATACCATTCGTTTTCTTCAGGCGGCGATCAAAAATCGTGAAATTGAAGTTCGTCCTGCTGCGATCACTGGCGAAGAAATTCTTAGCGTGATTAAAAAAATGGTGAAGCAAAGAAAAGAATCCATTGAACAGTATCAAGCAGCCAACCGCCAAGATCTTGCGGATAAAGAAATTGCTGAGCTGAAAGTGATCGAAGAGTATATGCCTGCACAAATGTCTCGCGAACAAATCGAAAAAATCGTCGCTGACACGATTGCTGAATTGAAAGCCAGCACGATCAAAGACATGGGTTCGGTGATGAAAGCTGTTGGCGCAAAAACTGCCGGAGCTGCGGATAACAAAATCGTGAGTGAGATGATCAAATCGAAACTCGCTTAACAAAACTGGGAGCAGGATGAAATTTCCTCCTGATTTCATTGAGAGAGTTTCCAACGCGAACAACATCGTCGACATTATCTCTCAATACACACAATTAAAACCAAGTGGTGGCGGCCTGATGGGCCGCTGTCCATTTCCGGATCATCCGGAAAAAACACCTAGCTTTTCGGTCTCTGACACGAAACAGGTTTACTATTGCTTCGGCTGTCACAAAAGCGGCAACATTTTTAAATTTTTGCAAAACTACAATGGTATGTCGTTTCCAGAAGCGGTCGAGTATTTGGCAAATCGCGCTCACATTGCACTGCCAGAGCTTAGTCGCGAATCCAACGAAATCCAAGATCAGCAAGCGCAAAAAAAGAAACAACTTTTGAAAGTCAATCAGCTCGCTGCTGAGTATTTTCATGAGCAGTTTCGTTCGCTCCCCGCCGATCATCCGACGAAGACCTATGCATACGGTCGAGGTCTCACTCAAGAAATGATCGAAGAATTTAAAATCGGTTATTCGACAGAAGAGTGGGATGGGCTGATTCAATTTTTGCAGTCGAGAAATGTGCCATTGCCTTTGGCCGAAGAAGCTCGGCTGATCAAAGCCCGCAGCGGTGGCAAGACCGGTTACTTCGATTTGTTTCGCGAGCGTCTGATGTTTCCGATTTTCTCAACCATGGGTGATGCAATTGCATTTGGTGGAAGAATTTTGGGTCAGGGCGAGCCGAAATATTTAAACTCGCCAGAGACTCCCGTTTTTCATAAAGGCCGCGTGCTTTATGGCTTAGCACAAACCGCAAAATATATTCGCAGTGAAGATCAAGTCATCGTGGTTGAGGGGTACATGGATTTGGTTTCGCTTTATCAGGCGGGATTTAGAAATGTCGTCGCCACCATGGGAACAGCACTCACGTCTGATCACGGACGAATGCTTTCTCGCATTACCAAAAATGTGATTGTGCTTTTTGATGGCGATAGTGCCGGCCAAGATGCGGCTGAGAGAAGTTTACCCATTTTGCTTTCGGCGGGGCTTTTCCCGAAAGGTTTGATTTTGCCAGATGAGCTTGATCCCGATGATTTCGTCAAAGAGCGGGGAGCTGAAACTCTCAGAGCCATGATGCAAACGGCTCCGGATCTTTTTCCGATGATTCTGGCGCAATGGATGACTGGATATCGGGGAGATGCCTCGGAGAAGATTAAGCTCTGCAATAAGCTTCAGCCGGTCTTTGGGGCGATCCAAGATTTGCGCCTGAAACAGCTCTATTTGGCGGAAACGGCCTCAAGAATGAATGTCGAGGAGCGTTGGCTGCGGAGTGCGATAGAACAGAAAAATTCTTCAGAAAATAATTTCCGAGCGCCTTTTTCTCCTCAAAATGCGGGGTCTAAGCAAAATTTGGTCCAGGAAAAATCGACGGCATTAACCGAAGAGAAAGTGGATCAGATCCAATTAAAGGGCGCTTCAGTGGCAGAGTCGACAATGTTGGGGCTTGTATTAAAAAATCATGCCAACTTCGAACTGTTTCTCGAATCAGGAGTCCAAGAATCAGTTCTTCATCCCGGCATTCGCGAAGTGCTTACAAAAGCCGCTGAGGTTTATAGACAAGCCCCTGAAAAGTTTGATAAATTAACCAGCCTGCTCGCCTCCTATGTGGATCACCCAGAGATGTTGATTGCGAAAGAAATTTTCGCAAAGCAATCGAATGATGATTTTGAAGATGAAGCGCGCGAACAGAAGTTGTTGCAGGATTGTATGATTAAAATTCGCGAGAGTTTTATTAAAACGCAAGTGCAAAAACTTTCTGTCGAGTTGAGGGGCAAAGCAGATCCGGAAAAAATGCAACAGCTGATGGAACTGCAACGAGAAGTTTTAAATTTAAGAAATCAGAATACGAAGTAAGTTGATAAGAGAAGGATTCATAATGACCACGACGAATCAAGAAACTGGAAAAGAGCTTTCGGTTGCCGAACAAGATGTGTTGATCAAAGAAGAGATTCAACGCTTTTTGAAATTGGCGAAAGAAAAAGGAAGTTTGGGGATCGAAGAGATCAACGAACTTTTACCGGCAGAGATTATTGCCTCTACTGTGCTCGATACTTTCATGCAAGCCATGGAAGTAAACAGTGTTGTCATCAACGATGCCCTTGATCTCAAAGACAAAGATGACGACGGGAAAGATGCTTTCTTGGCAGACCCTGACAAGGAAGATGAAGAAGTTGATGAAGACGAAAAAGCGGAAAGCGAAGACGTCAAAGGCAACGACCCTGTTCGTTTGTATTTAAGAAAAATGGGTTCGGTTTCACTTCTCACTCGTGAGGGTGAAGTTGAAATCGCTCGTCGTATTGAAAAAGGCGAACGCGAGATCGTGAAAGCGATGTTGACGTCACCTGTGGGCACCATGGAGATCATCAATCTCGGAAAACGTTTGGATCAAGGCCGTATCAAGGTCAAATCGATCTTCCGTGGTCTCGAAGACGAAGAAACTCAATACGATGAAAAAGAATACATCGATAAAATTCATGAATTGATCGGCATCGTGACTGAATATCAAAAAAATACGGCAAGAAGTTTTGCGGCTTTGCGCTCGGATTATACGAATGCTGCCAAACGTGAAGTGGCGCAAAAAGAATTGGCAGTTCTCAATGAAGAGCTGATGACGACTTTTGAAAGCATCAACTTCAATCGTAAGACGATCAATCGGATCGTGATCAAGTTTAAAAACTTGGTGACTCGTATGAGCACGCTTCGAAAAAGAATCAAAGACGGTGTCGAGCGCACATTCTCAAAAGACGTTGAGGCGGCTGTTGAGCGTTTGAAATTGATCGAGAGCAATGAAAAAGAATTGCTGAAAATGACGAAAGACACGGGACTTAATTACAATAAGTTTCGTTCTTACGCGATTCAGGCCCAAGATAGCTCGGCTCGATTGTTGCGCCTGGATTCTGAAACTGAAATGAATTACGAGTGGGTGAAAGACACCTACACCGCGATCTGGAAGGGCGAGCGCGAAGCTGACTTGGCGAAATCTGAGTTGGTCGAAGCCAATCTCCGCCTCGTGGTTTCAATTGCGAAAAAATACACCAACCGTGGTTTGCAATTCTTGGATTTGATCCAAGAAGGCAATATCGGTTTGATGAAAGCCGTTGATAAATTTGAATACCGTCGTGGTTACAAATTTTCGACTTATGCGACTTGGTGGATTCGTCAGGCGATCACTCGCGCGATTGCCGATCAGGCGCGCACGATTCGTATTCCGGTGCACATGATTGAAACGATCAACAAATTGGCCCGCACATCGCGCCAGTTGGTTCAAGAACTTGGTCGCGAGCCAATTCCTGAAGAGATCGCCGATAAAATGGACATGCCAGTGGATAAAGTCCGCAAAGTTTTAAAAATCGCCAAAGAACCAATTTCCCTCGAAACTCCAGTGGGTGAAGAAGAAGATTCGCACTTGGGCGATTTTATCGAAGACAAAAAAGTCATCAACCCCGCAGAAGCGATCGTGAACTTGAACTTGGCAGAACAAACTCGCCGAGTGCTGTCGACACTGACTCCGCGCGAAGAAAAAGTTTTGCGCATGCGTTTCGGTATCGGCGAAGAATCAGATCATACTTTGGAAGAAGTGGGCCAAGACTTCAACGTGACTCGTGAACGGATTCGTCAGATCGAGGCAAAGGCTCTCCGCAAACTTCGTCATCCGTCACGATCGAACAAGCTGAAGACGTTTATTGATACTTAGTTTTCGGTTTTAGAAAGATTTGAAAAAATAAAAACCCGAGCTGGAATCCAGCTCGGGTTTTTTGTTGTCTCGTTTTTGGATGCTCAAGAAAGTGAAATAGGAAATCATTTAAAATGAAAAATCAATCTCCCCTCGTCATCGGCGGTATCTACAAACACTACAAAGGCAATCGCTACAAAGTTCATGGTGTCGTGAAGCACAGCGAGACTTTGGAGGAACTTGTACTTTATGAGACGCTCTATGAAAACAAGCTAGGAAAAATGTGGGTGCGTCCCAAAGAGATGTTTTTGGAATTTATCAAAATCGATGGACAGGAGATTCCTAGGTTTGAATTTATAGAAAAGTAATGCGGCTTTGGCCTTGTTCATCATTCCATGAACACACTTTGGCAAATGGTAGGGGGTGAGGGATTCGAACCCCCGGTCCGCCGGTTATGAGCCGGCTGCTTTAACCAACTAAGCTAACCCCCCAAAGAGTTGCAAAATATCGGTTGCGAATGTCTCTTCAAAATTAACAAAAATTCAGCCTTGCCACAAACTCAAAAAAAACCGATTCTGAGAAGCCTGTGAAATGTGCTGAAAATGCATAGAAAGGTTCTTCATGAAGTCGATGGTTGCTCTTTTGCTCGGTGTGTTGGTTCTCTCGGCTTGCTCAAGCTCTCCCATAACCCAAATGCAACAGCCTGTTGGCCCCACTGTCACCAGTGATGATACGAAAATGTCTCCGACCATTCTTGGCAATTGGCGCAGTGTTGACGCTGAATCTTTTGGCAAAAAATTATTCATGACTCGGGAATATCATCTGACATCGACTCGATGGGAAATGATCCAGACCTTTGCTGAAGACAAAGCGATGAAACACACGATCGCTATTTTGCATAACGAAGGCCCTTACCAAATGCTGACCGAGTCTTCGCAACTTCCAGGTGTGTGGACCATCCAAATGAAAATCGGCTCCAGCGGATTGGTTCTCAAAACCAAAAAAGGATCTGTTGCCAAAGAACTCGGAATCAACAACTGCTCTTTGCCGTACAATCATGACAAAGACATCACTGAGCATGGCTGTGGCCCGTTTCCATCACTCAAAGATTGTGCGCAGATCTATGACCTGGTCAAAATCGACAGCAACTATCTGCTTTTCGGAGCGCCACCTGCTGACATGAAAGTTTATTGCTCAGAAGCTGGCAGACCGACTGCTTTGGGTTTGCCGCTGAGAAAAATTAATTAAGTGGTGTGGCTGAGCTTTATGTCTTCGCCAGAATTTTTACCGCTTTAAGATCAATATTATTTTCAGGATCTTTCGGATCGACCCAAAGATTCGCGTATTCGCCGCGAAAAAAAGCAGGCTTTTTCCATGCCATCTCTTTCCATAGAGAAAAAATAAATTTTTGAATTTCTTGTGTCGTATTGGCGAGCATTGATGCGTAAACCTGCCGTCCAAAAGAGCTTGTATTTAAAACACTCCCGGTCGAAATCAGCACCGAGTCCCAATTGCGCAGCGGATTTTTTTGTCCTAAATTCACTTCGATCAGCTCTGGCAAAGGCATCACATCCGTTTGTTTTGCTGCAATTCCTGTGACCGACAATTTGGGGCCGAAACAAAGATCTAATTTGAAATCCAAAAACAAAGCTTTGTCTGGAGCCTCATGAGTCTCAACGTGTTTTTTAAAAGCGTCATGGAGTGGAGTTCGAGCTTCAGCCAAGGTCTTCTTAAGAAACTCGTTTACCTTTTGAATTTCTTTTTTCACGCGCTCTTCGGTCCAATCAACGCCGTCTTCTGTGAAAAACTTCGGAATCTTTTGCTCTTCGGCTTCAGTCAGAGGAGCATAAGCAATGGGTTGTGTTGTCGGCGCAGAAAATGAGCCTAAGACTTCTTCTTCGATTTTTTCGACGGCTATGCGCTTTGCTGAATTGAGATCGATCCCTTTTTCGTCATCAGTGACCCAAGCATAGGCTTTATCACAAAGTGAAGCTCCGTCGTTGGCCTTCCAGGCCTCCAAAATTGATTGGCAAAGGAGCTCGTGGACCGAGTCAAGAAGCTTGTCGTGTTCTGACTCTTCTTTTTTTGATTTTGCTTCGGGCAAAGCTTCAAATGCACGCGCAATTGGAGAGAGCGGCGATTCTTTATCGTCGGCAAAAAAGGAAATCTGATCATGGAAGTCTTCAGAGTCGGTGGTGTGCACATAGATATCGTAATGATCCGGGTGAATTTCAAAACCCACGATTTTGAGATCGCCCTTCAATGATTTTTTCTGAAAATTTTTAAAGGCCTTACCGATGGCCGGAGACTGTTTCTTTGCGAGCTCGAGGATGTTTGTCGTCATAATATAAAACCTTAGCCTTTGGCGAATTTCGTTAGGATTTCTGCAAACTTATTTAATTCTAAAATTTCACTGTGGCTGCCGCCAACGTCCGGATGAAAAATGCGGGCGAGTTTTTTATTGGCAAGGCCCACAGATTCTTTGCTCAGGGATTCTCTTAAAGGAAAGCCATTGTCTAAAAAGAATTTGAGGGCGAGCTCAACAGCTGGCGGAAACTCGGGAGAGTTCGCGATATTTTTTTTGGCCTGCTTACGATCTTTTGCAAGCTGTTTCTGTTTTTGGTATTGTTGTTTGCGATAGTCAGCTTGCTTCAGCTTATATGCAGCCTGTGAATCCATCTGAGTCTGCGATGGCTTTGGCTTTGTGGTAGATTCAAGTGCAGTCAGGGATTTTTTTTCAAGCTCGGTCTTGGAATCCAAAAAATCAGAATTTTCTTCTTCGATCATTAAAAGTGCTGCCCAAATATGTTTGCAGAACTGTCCTTTTTTTAATTGCGGGCAGGTGCAATCGACGGTCACAGTTTTGCTTTCAACAGACTCACTTTTGCAAGTGACCTTCAAAGAAGTGGAAGCTCGAACATAGGTTTGAATTTCAGTATCAGAAGGCCGCGACTGAGAGACTTTGCCTTTGGTCACAAAGGCACGCCCGCTGCTGCGAACTTCCGGCTTAAAAAAATGCTCCCAAATTTTTACTGACATGGGTGAAAGCTACAAAACAAAAGCCGTGAGAACAAGAAGAAACTCAGGAGGCTATCGGCTGGTCGAGATCCGGCCCCGTGGCTTGATGGTGGCGAGCAGAATGCTTTTGGCAATGGCAAGAGAGGTGCAAAAGATCGAAGTTAAAATGCCGTTGCTAAATAGGTATCATATATGATATACATTAAAAAATACAAGATTAAGGTTATCATAAAAGCCAAAAGTTTTTTGGTGCTTTATTTGGAGAACTTATATGCCAACAAGAAGTAGTGACTGGAGCGAGGATGTGTCTAAAGACCTCAGAGATATGGGCTATGCTCAGAGTTTTCTCTTAGCACTTCTTGAGGAAGGCGATGATTTGCAAACGGCTTTAGGGCGCTTGATTCGACTTTACGGAGTTAAAGAATATGCTCTGCTTGTGAAAATGGAAGAGTCTGCAATTCAGCGAACCATCAATCCATATCACAATCCCACAAAGGGAACTTTGGAAAAAATTTTAGCACCACTCAAGCTGAGTCTTGGAGTGAAGCCAGCGGCATAAGTTAAATCGGCTGGCATTGTCTCATTTTGAGATTGAGAAAATCTTTTTCCATCCTTCATCATAGTTTTTAAGTCGGCCTGGTCCTAAGCCGAAGAGAGCTATGGATGATGAAACGCGCAGAAAAGAATCTTATCTTGGTGGCCTTCTTGAGTATTCTTGGCTTTGGCTATCAGAATTGCGCGCAATCTGTTGGCCAGACAGCGACTCTTGCAAGCGTGGCTCCCGCATCAATTCCAGCTTTGGGTGACAAAGTCACTCCTCAGAAAATGGCAACCTTCGCCCGAAAATTAAAAGACGCTGACAGCTCCAAGCCTTACTCCATTCAAGAAATTGTTATGAGTGGTTCCACTGTGAAAGAGTATGTGACTCAAGACGGAGTCATTTTCGCTGTGACTTGGCGAGGTCTTTCGAATCCTGATCTCTCGCAATTATTAGGAACATATTACTCTGACTATCGCGCGGAGAAAGCGCGAGTGCCTCGAAAAAAAGGCATGCGCTTTGAAAATACAGAGACATCGCAAGTTGTCGTTCGTCGTGCCGGACATATGCGCGATCTTCAGGGTCAAGCGTATGATGCAAGACTTTTCCCAGTCGGTTTTACGGTGGAGGATTTGCAATGACGCTTCGTCGTGCGTTTTCCATTGTGGTGCTGGCCGGAATTGTGGTCAGTTACAATGCTTGCTCGGGCGGATTTTCAGAAATAGCTTCGCAGTCAATTTCAACTAACACTGGCAGCGATGTGCCGTCTGGTACCAACGTGATGGCAGTGACAGTGGGAGCTTGCGGAGTGAATGGCTACATCAATGAGCCTTGTGTCAGTGTGACAATCTGTCAGCCTGGCACGAACAACTGTCAGACCATTCCAAATATTTTGCTCGATACGGGTAGTTACGGTTTGCGCATTTTTTCGTCGTTGGTTTCGGTTCCACTGACACAAATCTCGACGGCGCAAGGTCCTCTTTATACGTGCGCTCAATTTGCCGATGGTTCTTCGGATTGGGGACCAGTGAAAACTGCGGATGTGGTTTTGGGCGGACTTCGCGCTTCGAATGTTCCCATTGAAGTGATCAATAGCTCGGCCCCGTCGGCAGCGGCAATTCCTTCAACATGTCCTTCTCCTGACGACAGTCCGGTGACAGCGGGCTTCAATGGAATTTTAGGAGTCGGACTTTTTGATGTCGATTGCAATTCATCAACGTGTCCTGCGAGTGCAGGATTATATTTTACATGCACCTCTTCAAGTTGCTCTGCATCGGCCGCTTCGGCGGCTCAGCAAATCACCAATCCGGTCGCTCTTCTGCCGACGGATAATAACGGCGTGATCTTGCAATTGCCGAGTGTGGTGACGGGAGGTTCTGGCGGCATTTCTGGGCAAATGGTGATAGGAATCGGCACGAGATCCAACAACACGGTGTCACCGTCGGCGGTGACTTATTTTCCCGCGGATCAAAATGGAGATTTCATCACAACGTTGAACAGTCAATCGATGAAGAGCAGTTTCATCGACAGTGGCTCGAATGGATTTTTCTTTCCGCAACCCACGGGGCTCACTGCCTGTGCTTCAAATAGTAATGCCAACGGATTTTATTGCCCGGCAAGCACGATGAATTACTCAGCCACTCAGCAAGGGGCGACAGGCACGACAACCAAAGTGATTGGCTTTTCGATTATCAATGCGACCGCATTTGTGAACTCGGGAGAATCTGTGTCTCCCGCTCTGGGCGGGACTTTCACAGGAGTCTTTGATTGGGGTTTGCCGTTCTTTTTAGGTCGAAATGTTTACGTCGGCATCGACGGCAAAGCTTCGAATCTGGGCTCAGGTCCGTACTGGGCTTACTAAAGTCATAAGACCAATGTCATGATTGTCCTTCTCTGGACCTGACTTCACTCGCTCGGATTTTTTGTTCAGTTCAAAATAGAAGAATGAAAAAGTATTTCCTTCTGCTTCTGACAAGCTGTGGGCTTGTGGCTTGCTCGCAAAATCATTTTGCTGAGAGCTCGACCCAAACTGCGGCGGGCCAAGTGGGTTGTAAAAATTTTGAAAGCTCGCTTTGGGATGTGAGCTATGCGTCTCTCATTGACGGGAAGATAGCACCAGCGCAAGTGCCAATGGCAAAAATGATTTCTGCAAAAGTAGCGACGAATTTGATGGCCACAAAATCTCAAGCGGCACAAAAAGCGATCGCGCAAAAAGTAGATGAGTTTTATCAAATCGTTGGTGTAGATCAAATTCAGTCGATGAAATTGACGGATCAATTACAAAAATTAACAGCTCTTGAAGTCGGAGACACGACGACTCCCGAAGCGGCTGCCGTGCAGGCAAAATTAAAAGTTTGGCGGCAAAGTTTGGCGCAAACTTATCAGCAATATGATGTGGCTTGTTCGGCACCAGAGACGCCAGTGGCGCCAGTGGTTCAGACTCCGCCATCACAAACTTCGTTGAATCCTATTGCCTGGGGAGCTGATAAATCTTTAGCGGTTGCTTATCAAAGTTGTCAGACGGCGACGCAAAATCCCATGACCACGGCAACTCCCGATGTTCAAGGGATCACGGTGCTTGGTCAATCCGGTGCTGGAACGATTCGTAAGATCACAGGTCTTGCGCAGTTTTTGAGCTCTAACTACTACTATCAAAATTTTAATCTTCAGCAAGGTTGCCGTGATATTCGGACTAATCCGATGATTTATAATTATGGCGGAAAACCAAACACGACCTCGGCCAGTAATTCACCTTTGGATTTTTTCACCAGCAGTGGTGAAGGTGTGTCGCCACAGTTAGGAATTGATTGCTCGGGCTATGTGTTTTCTTCGATTGCGACGGCAGGTTTGCGAATGTCGCCGGGAGTGAATTTGAAAGCGGTTTTGGTTCATGGCATTAGCTCGACGATGTATATGAATCCGGCGCAAAATGGGATGAGCTGTTTGCAAAAAGTTTCCATGGGAATTTCTGGAACTCTGAAAGCCGGAGATATTTTAGCGGAAAATGGACACGTGGTGATCATTGATCGAATCGGTACTGATCCACTGGGGATTTTGGCAGTGAAAAATGAATCGGCATGTGATGCGATTAGTTCGCGAAGCTTTGACTTTATCATTGCGCAAAGTAGCTCTAGCAAAAATGGAATCGGCATCAATAAATATATCGGTAGTGATTATCTCAATGACAGCGGAGCTTTTAATACCGGATTAGAGCAATATGCTCATCAGGCGTGTCACGCCCGATTTGCAAATAAAGATGTGGCTGTGTCTTCAAGTCTCATTCAAGTGGTGCGTCACACTTTGACGACGGCTTGCATGCAGCCAGCGATTCCATTGGTTGGAGAATCTTGCGTGGCGCAGTGCTATGCATCTGCGGACTAATCCTCAACAAATCCTGACAATTTAATCAAATCAGCCATGATAATCCTAGACTGTTAACAAGGAGTTATTATGACGAAGTCTCTGAGACAACTGGCTCATTATATTCATTGGCAATTGCTTTTGACCTCGGTCTTGGCGGCGGTTGTTTTGCTGGTGACCACGATAGCCACAGCGGCTGAAATTTCGACGATAAAAATTGATGGCTCAAGCACGGTGTTTCCAATCACGGAAGCTGTCGCTGAAGAATTTCAAAGCGCGCAAGCAGGAAAAGTGCACGTCACCGTCGGAGTTTCTGGCACGGGTGGGGGATTTAAAAAATTCTGTCGTGGCGAAACTGATATTCAAGATGCGTCTCGTCCGATCCAAACTTCAGAAATGCAAGACTGTAAAAAAGCCGGAATTAAATATTTCGAATTGCCGGTGGCCTTTGATGCCATTGCAATTGTGGTCAATCCGCAAAATGATTGGATGAAAGAAATCACAGTGGCGGATCTTAAAAAAATCTGGGCTCCAGAAGCGCAAGGTAAGATCACTCGCTGGAATCAAATCAATTCGGCATGGCCTAATCAACCGATTCAACTTTTTGGGCCAAGCTCGGACAATGGAACTTTTGATTATTTCACGGAAGCTATCGTGGGAAAATCTCATTCGAGTCGTGGAGATTACAATGCCAGCGCTGATCACAATGTGGTGGTGCAGGGAGTTTCACGCGATAAGTATGCTTTGGGATTTTGTGCTTTTTCCTATGCTGAAGAAAATTTAAGTAAGGTCAAAGTTCTTCCGGTTGTTGGCGGAGAAAAAGCTCCTCAAAAATTAACAGCGGTGATGCCGTCGAAAGAATCTGTGGAAAGTGGAACTTATTATCCGCTTTCGCGTCCTGTGTTTATTTATGTGAATGAAGCTTCGTCAAAAAAACATGAAGTGATGGATTTCGCCAAATTTTATCTGCAAAATGCGGCGCGGTTGGTGCCAGAAGTGAAATACTTTTCATTGCCAGCGAAAGCTTATGAAATGGCGGAAGAGCATCTTGCCAAAGGAAAGCTTGGCACCAAATTCGGTGGGCACTCTGAAATCGGTATGAAAATCGAAGCGCTGATGAAAAAAGAAGGCACACTGTAATGCTCAAAGATCTGACGTCGGCAAGGCATCCCGCCAGACGGATGCGCCGACTGAAAGAGAAGCTGATTGAGGGCGCGCTTTTTTTGTGTGCGGCCTCGTCTGTTTTTGTGACTTTAGCAATTGTGGTGATTTTAGTTTCCGAATCGATTCCTTTTTTTAAGGAAGTTTCTCTCAAACAATTTTTGACTGACACGCAGTGGACGCCGCTTTTTACTGATGCGCATTTTGGAATTTTGCCGTTGTTGTCAGGCACGCTGATGACCACTTTGATTGCGGTGCTTTTTTCAATTCCCGTCGGAACTATTATTGCCTCGCTGATGTCAGAGTATCTTCGTCCTGGTCTCAGAGATTGGACAAAGCCTGCGCTTGAGCTTCTCGCGGCGATCCCGACAGTGGTGTATGGCTATTTCGCATTGCTATTTGTGACTCCTTTTTTGCAAAAGATATTTCCGAATATTTCTGGATTTAATGTTTTATCCGCAGGCCTTGTCATGGGAATTATGATTGTCCCTTACGTGAGCTCTCTCGCTGAAGATGCGATGCGAGCAGTGCCACAGCATTTGCGTGAAGGCTCTTACGCACTTGGCGCTTCAAAAATGCAGACGGCTTTTCGAGTCGTAATTCCGTCGGCTCTGTCGGGAATTACCTCGGCCTACATTTTAGGAATTTCGCGCGCGCTTGGTGAAACCATGATCGTCGCCATCGCTGCGGGTTTGCAACCAAGCTTGACGATGAATCCTTTGCAGCCTTCAGAAACCATGACGGCTTTTATCGTGCAAGTCAGTCTCGGCGATTTACCTCAGGGTTCGATTGGCTTTCGCTCGATTTATGTGGTGGGACTCAGTCTTTTGATCATGACTTTTTTCTTTAACATTCTTGGATTCTGGTTTCGTAAAAGATATCGAGAGGTCGGCGGCTAATGACGACGCAAACGCGACTTCGAAAAATGACAGACTTTGCATTTTATTTGTTAGGATTTCTGCTCTTAGCTTTTGTGCTTTTGACGTTGCTGATTCTTATTCTTGATTTTGCAAAGACGGGGATTCCTCGTCTCAGTTGGGATTTTTTGACTCATTTTCCCTCGCGCTTTCCAGATCGAGCTGGAATTTTATCGGCGTGGGTGGGTTCGCTTTGCGTGATGATAGCAACAGCGGCGTGTGCGATCCCGCTGGGAGTTGCTGCTGGAATTTATCTTGAAGAGTATGCTTCGAAAAATTGGCTCACCACCTTGTTTGAGCTCAACATTATAAATCTTGCTGGAATTCCATCAATCACTTTCGGTTTGATGGCGCTGGGGCTTTTTGTTTACAAATTGGATTTAGGTCGAAGTATCCTCACAGCTGGATTAACACTCGGACTTTTGGTGTTGCCAATTCTGATTGTGACCACTCGGGAAGCACTTCGCACCATTCCGGTTTCCATTCGCGAGGCCGCCTATGCTTTGGGATGCAGCAAATGGCAATTGGTGTGGGATCATTTACTTCCTTACTCGATGGGGGGAATTCTCACGGGCGTGATTATTTCTCTATCGCGGGCCATTGGGGAGACGGCGCCGCTGATCACCATTGGCGCGCTGACTTTTATTGCGTTCTTGCCGACGTCGCCAGTGCAAGGTCAGTGGCCTTATGTGAATTTTCAGTGGCTTCATGACTCTTTCACGGTATTACCTATTCAGATGTTCAACTGGATCTCTCGTCCGCAAGAAGAGTTTCATGTGAATGCCGCTGCGACCGGAGTCGTGCTTCTGGCCATGACCTTAGTTATGAATTTAGGAGCGATTCTTCTTCGGCAAAGATTTAGAAAGAAAATCAAATGGTGAATGCTCTTCGAGCACAAGTGAACAATCTGACATTTTCCTATGGAGAGAAGAAAGTTCTCAACGCCATCACTCTATCCATCACAGACAAAAAAGCGACAGCGTTGATTGGCCCCTCAGGTTGCGGAAAGACGACGTTGCTTCGTTGTTTTAATCGCATGCACGATCTCTATCAAAACGCCAAATATGAAGGCGAAATTATTTTGTATCCTGAGCAACTCAATATTTTATCCAAAGACATTGATCCCATGGAAGTGCGCATGCGAATCGGAATGGTTTTCCAAAAACCAAATCCATTTCCAAAATCAATTTTTGAAAATGTGGCCTACGGTCTGCGCGTGCGCGGAGTCCGAAAAAAATCCTTCATCCAACAAAAAGTCGAAGAGTCCCTGCAGATGGCAGGACTGTGGAATGAAGCAAAAGATCGCCTGCACTCTTCATCGCTGATGCTTTCAGGCGGACAACAACAACGCCTGTGTATCGCGAGAGCGCTGGCGACAGAGCCAGAAATTCTCCTCTTAGACGAGCCAACCTCAGCTCTCGATCCGATCTCAACGGCACACATCGAAGAACTCATCACAGAACTAAAAAAAGATGTGACCATCGTGATCGTGACTCACAATCTGCACCAAGCCGCAAGAATCTCAGACTCAACAGCGTTCATGTATCTGGGAGATCTCATCGAGTTTGGCTCAACCGCAGAAATCTTCACCACCCCCAAAGACCAACGCACCGAAAACTACATCACCGGCCGCTTTTAGGTACGCCGTTCCTTTTGCGGGGGACAGCGCGTAACTTTATCTATCTGTGAACGAGTCGTATCGGCGGCGCCGTAAAAAGTCTTTTTTTGAACTTGGTTGTCGAAAAGCATTTAAGTCACTGAAACTATTTCTATTTCTATAAATAAACTAAACAACTGTCTAAAACTTTGCCGAGTTTTCGCTCAAAAAAGCAGGCATTGGCTTTGCTGTACCTGGCATTGGTTCAAAAATGTTTTAAAAATTTATTAGGGAGAATTTATGATGTCGTCATTGAAATTTGTCTTAATGGGATCTTTGCTAGTGGTCTCTTCAATAGCTTCAGCAAACAACGGTGTTCGCTTCAGTTCATTTGAAAAAAAAGTTCTTCGTCATTGTTCCGCTGAGACACAAACTAGTTATTCTAAGGCCTTTCAACAAAACTCACTCATTACGGTAGCCAGAGAGCGTGAGGACATGCTTGCTGGGTGGCTTGAGGGCGATTACGACAGTGGCCAACCTATAAACGATGAAACTATTTGCAGCGCCGTGGACTTTGTCGCTGGCTCATATATTTACACGGAAAGCGATCCAGCCCTTCTCGCTGATTATATCAAATTCGCAAAAGAAAATCCTATCAGAGAGCTTGAGCAAGGCACTCGTCCTCAAGTTAAAGATATGATGCACTTCATTCTTCAAAATCTCGGAGAAGCAAAGTAAAATTATCTAATCCAAAAATGTTTTAAAAATAATCAAATAAACTGCACTATAAATAATTAAACAGTTCTTATTCCAAAACAAAAACCCCGGACTCTCTCTGGGGTTTTTGCTTTTTAGGATGCGGTGTCTCCCAGAAAAGAACGGCGTACCTGTCGAAAAGGGGCTTCTGTCGAAGATTTTGACAGGGGAATCTCGTGAGTTGGAACAAGAGCCAGCAGGGGTTGGCCCTGTAAGTGCTTTTGAATACTTACGTGAAAAAGTCTTTCTTGTGGCTTACGCCGACATTCTTAATTCTTGCTGTTGCCTGTGGAGGCAATTTTCATGGCCAAACAGGCGATGCGGATACATCTGATACATTGGTTCCGACATCTGATTCGGATGGCCAACCTGAGGTTCGTTCGCAAGTTATCGGTACCGATGGAACTTATGAAATTGTTCGCAATTCCAAAGCTGTGACTTTGAATAAAGTTGAAGCGAAAACGAATAAAAATCAATTTGTCATGAATGCAGATCTTGTCGTGAACGGAAAAAATCAAGGTCCGATTGAGATGACGGGACAGACTTCGGGAGGCGAAACTGTTTTGACTCCGACAAAGCCAGAGTTGCAAAAAAAATATAAAGCGAAAATAGTTTGCACCTCGGGAGATGATTCGTGCTCGGATTATTTTGTCGATTTCTTCGTTCGTGATGGTAACACCGTTTATGTTGATCAATATATGAAGGCCTCATCAGTTGCAAAGTCAGCGGCTGTACCATCGAGAACTTCGACGACAACCACCTCTACAACGACGACGACTTCTGCGACTTTGCCGACACCAGTGTCGATCAAGCCTGTGGCTCCAAAAACAGCAACGACAACTGTTGCGCCAAAAGCGCCGACGGCAACGCTGCCGCAGGTGCCAGTGATTACTCCGGTGGCTGAAGATGATTCTTATAATGATCAAGCGCCGATTGCTGATGATGGGACCGATGAAAAAGTTGGTGGCTTCGTTGGAACTTCGGATCAAGACATTGTTGGACTTTTTGAAGCGCCGAAAGTTGATAAACCAGCTCTTGCACCGATAGCTCCAGTGAAAGTAGAGCCTCCGGTTGTGACTCCGCCGACGGTGACTCCATCAGCGCCGAAAGTCACTCAACCTGCTGTTCCAGCACCAGCTCAAAAGCCAACACAAGATCAGATGGGTGATGTGCAACCAGAGTCGCCGCATTTGAATCAGGCAGTGAATTTGCCTTATGATGGTCGTTTGAAAAATGGGACAAGTCTTTTGGCGTTGGTTCAAAATCAGAATTATCCGTTTCAAATTATGTGGCCGAATAAAGGGACTCATTATGCGACGGCGAATATGGCTGAAGTTTTAAAAACCATGGCTGTGGCGATGCAAACGAAAATGAAAGATTTTAAATTGGTGCTTGGTGATGTGTCGGCCATTCACGGCGGGCCGATCTTAAATAAATTTGGTCATGAAAGTCACAAGGGTCATCAAAACGGAACTGATGCTGACATTTCTTATATTGTGAAAACTCCGTCGCGAGAGCTGACAAGCCTTGTGACCTCTGGAAAATTAAGTCATGAGCTGATGTTGCCCGAGCAATGGTCTTTGATGAAGGCCGCATTTCAAACCGGACAAGTGATGGTGATTTTTGTCGATCCCGTGATCAAACAGGCTTTGTGTTATGAGGCTCAGCAAGAAGGCGATTTGAAAGACCACAATGATCGCGGCCCTGGCTATGAAGTGTTGCGCCGGATTTATACTTTATCGGCGCACAACACGCATTTTCATTTACGAATTAAATGTGGCGACGGAGATGCTCGTTGCCGCAATCAAATCTGGAATTACAAAGACTCTGGCTGTTTCAACAGCAAATAAATCTAATTTTCTCTGGCTTTTATTAGTATAGTGTTATACATGTGACAGTTTATGAAGAAATATGCAAAGCGACTCAAAGAATATGAAAAAATTGAATTTGATTCTGCAGCAATCATTGCTGGCATGAGACGCCTTAAAGGGGCTCGCAGAAAACCGACAAGCATTGCTTTAGAAGAAGATCTTTTGAATGAGCTCAAAGAGTTTGCTGATAAAAAAGGCGTTCCTTACCAAGTCTTAATGCGCCTTTTAATTACAGATGGATTGAAGAGATTGAAAGCTGCCTAAAGACGAAGAAGATTATTCTTCGTCTTCGTAGCCTTCCTCTTCTTCGTCATCATCATCGTCGTCCTCGTCTTCATCCTCGCCGTCGTCGTCGTACTCATCATCGGATTCGATTTTCATGAGCCAACCATCGTAAGGATCTTCTTGGATGACAGAGGGATCTTCAATCACAGCGCTGTTGATTTCGATGACTTTGCCAGAAACCGGAGCATACAGATCCAGCGGGCCTTCGTCAGTTTCAAGTGCTCCGCAAACAACATCGGCTTCGACCGATTCATTTTCGCGAGGAAGGTCGACCGATTCGATCGTCGAAAAATCTTCGAGAGCTTCTTCGTTAATGCCGACGGTATAAATGTTATCTTCTTTTTGAAACCAGAGATAACCCATAAAATTGCGAATTTGTTCTGCTGACATAGGCTCACCCTCTCAGATGAAAATATTATTTAGAGATCATAATACAAATAAAACTCATAAGGCACGGGGCGCTGCTGAATCGGACGAATCTCTTTGGTGATTTTCCAATCGATCCAGGTGTCGATGAAATCATTCGAGAAGACATCGCCTTTTCTTAAGAACTCACCACGAGTTTTCATATTGTGCAAAGATTCTTCCAAAGATCCAGGGATACTTGGTACTTTCGCCGCTTCTTCCGGTGAAAGACCGTAAATATCTTTATCCAAAGGATCGCCGGGATGAATTTTATTGATGATTCCATCAAGACCCGCCATCAGCAATGCCGCTTGCGCCAAATAAATATTGGCCATGGGATCTGGAGTACGAAACTCAATCCGTTTCGCATTGGCTGATGAGCCGGTGTTGGGAATTCGCATCGCTGCCGAGCGATTTTTGAAACTGTAAGCAAGTTTGATCGGTGCTTCAAATCCAGGAACCAAGCGTTTGTAAGAGTTGGTGGTTGGATTAATAATTCCGCACAAAGCTGGAGCATGTTTTAAAACTCCGCCGATATAATACAAAGCCATTTCTGAAAGACCTGCGTACTTGTTGCCAGCGAAAAGATTTTTCCCATCTTTCCACAAAGACATATGAATATGCATGCCCGAGCCATTATCGCCGAACAAAGGCTTCGGCATAAACGTCACCGTTTTATTATGTCTGCGAGCGACGTTTTTAATAATGTATTTAAACCACATCATTTTATCGCCCATCTCCAGAGCCGCATCATATTTGATATTGATTTCAGCTTGTCCTGCCGTTGCGACTTCGTGATGCTGGCGCTCGACAATCATGCCGGCTTTTTCAAGCTCTAAGCACATTTCAGTTCTTAAATCATGAAGAGAGTCGACCGGAAGAACCGGGAAATAACCTTCTTTGTGACGAGGCTTATAACCTAAATTTTTTCCGTCCTCATCGCGCCCTGAATTCCAAATCCCTTCGTCAGAGTCCACTTGATAGAAAGCTCCGTTGTTGGACTGATCATAGCGAACATCATCGAAAATAAAAAATTCAGCTTCAGGCCCGAAGTAAGCCGTATCCGCAATGCCGACGGATTTAAGATAAGTGACCGCTTTTTTCAGAATTTGGCGAGGATCACGATCATAAGGTTGTAAAGATTCTGGAAGAACAACATCGCATATAAAGGAAACCGTCGGCACTTCCATAAAAGGATCCATCTTTGCCGTCGATGGATCTGGCATCACCACCATGTCTGATTCTTCAATCCCGCGCCAGCCGCGAATCGAGCTGCCATCAAAGCCAAGGCCCTCTTCAAAAAGCTCGTCATTCAATTGCGAAACAGAAATTGTAAAGTGTTGCCAAGTTCCGATCATGTCGCAGAATTTGAGGTCGACCATGCGGGCGCCTTTTTCTTTTGCAAACAGAATGGCTTGTTGAGCGTTCATCGTTGTCTCCTTTGCGCACCTGCGGTGCGACCCTTTTTACTTTATTTAAACTAAATAGCTTCTTCGTTTCGTTCTCCGGTGCGAATTCTTACGGCTTCTTCAACGGGCAGAACGAAAATTTTTCCGTCGCCGATTTTTCCAGTCTTTGCGGATTTCTCAATGGCTTCGATCGCCAGCGAGCAAAGTCCGTCGGGCACAACCATCTCCAATTTAATTTTTGGTAGAAAGTCGACCACGTACTCGGCCCCTTTGTAAATTTCGGTGCGACCTTTTTGGCGACCAAAGCCGCGAATCTCGGTGACGGAGATTCCCTCGACGCCGACTTCGGTGAGAGCGTCAACAACATCGTCGAGTTTGAAAGGTTTAATGATCGCTTCAATTTTTTTCATAAAAAATAATTTTTCACCGAGGGAATATTTTCACCAAAGACATCAGTAAATTAGACAGGAGGATTTTTTATCAGTCAAAAGCTGTGAGACCAGAATTTGATTTAACTTGCTTGAAATCCTCGGAATTCGACGAATGACGCAAGCACGGCAGAGCAGATGCTCAAGTTTTTGTGTGATTTCCTGTTGCGGAAGTAACACACATTTGGTACCTCGTGCCCTCGCTTAAAGTTTTTATCAGACGGTTGATGGAGGGGATCAAATGACTGAGATGAAATTTTTTGTTTATGGCTCTATGTCCGAAGGACTTGTCCATTTTCACAAAATCCAAAATTTAATAAAAGAATCCACTTCTGCTCAAATTATGGGCACAGCTTATCGTTTGAAAGTGGGCTATCCCGTGGTTTTGAACCAAGGGAATGATGTGGTGTCGGGCCAGCTTGTGGAGCTTAACCCATCAGAATTTTTGATGAATCTTTTAGATCAATTTCATGGTGTTGATCATTTTGAACCAAACAAGAGTTTGCATTTCCGTTTGGAAAAAACAGTGCGCTTAGAAGATGGCAATGAGACTTCGGCGTGGGTTTATGTGCTCAATCCAGAAAAGTTGCCACCGACCGCGACAAAAATTCTTGGCGGTGATTGGAAAGCCTCTTTGCAGACTCAACCAGTCTTGACCGAAAAATTAACGGAGCGTCAACGCAACTACATCATGCGCTTGGGATCTTCGACCGGCCGAGAAATCGTGCCGATTGATCTTCCGCTCTACCGTGAACTGATGAATCTCGAGATGATCGTTGATAAAGGCCGTAGGCTTGCGTTATCAAAGCTCGGTCATGAAGTTTACAGATATCTCGGATAACGAGAACTCAGAAATTCTAAACGATCCACTTCAAGGTCAACTTAGAGGTCACCGCCCCGAAAATTATTCGGGCAGTCTTTTTCAAGTGGCTTTGATCGAACCAGAAATTCCGCAAAACACCGGAAATATCGGTCGCACTTGTGTGGGCACTCGCGCGCAATTGCATCTGGTTGGAAAATTGGGTTTTGAAATCACTGATCGCAATTTAAAAAGAGCTGGTCTTGATTATTGGCAGCATCTTTGGTGGCAACATCACTCGACATTTGCCGAGTGGGAAAATCAACTGAAAGATCCGCGCCGAGTTTTTTATTTTTCAACAAAAGGCGATCGATATTACGACGAAGTTGAATATCAAGTTGGTGATTGCATGGTGTTTGGCAAAGAGACAAAAGGTTTGCCAGAGGACGTATTGCGTCGAAATCCGGGACAAGTCTTGAAAATCCCGCTTCTGGGGCCGATTCGCAGTCTCAATGTCGCAACAGCGGCGACTGTTGTTCTCTACGAGGCGATTCGTCAGTTGAAAAGCCGAAATGAATTGGATTTCGAGCTCAAAAAAATCTCAATCTAGACTCAGCTTGGCTTGCCTTCTTTGAGGCTCGCAGCATAGACTTAGCGGCTATGATTAATTCAATTCTGCGCAAAACATTCGGCACCAAGCATGATCGTGAAATGAAAAAGATTCGTCCTATCGTGGACAAGATCAATTCATTTGATTCGCAAATGAAGGCACTCAGCGATGAGCAACTGAAAGCGAAAACTCCAGAGCTTCAAAAACGTCTGAAAAATGGCGAAACCGTTGATCAAATTTTGCCAGAAGCGTTTGCCGTTTGCCGTGAAGCCGCAGGCCGTGTGTTGGGCATGCGTCATTACGATGTGCAGCTGATTGGCGGTTACGTTCTTCATCGTGGTTCCATTGCGGAGATGAGAACGGGCGAAGGAAAAACTTTGGTTGCCACTCTCCCGGTGTATTTAAATGCTCTCACGGGTCGAGGCGTTCACGTCGTGACCGTGAATGACTACTTGGCAAAACGTGATGCGGAGTGGATGGGTCGTTTGTATAAATGGCTGGGGCTCACCGTCGGCGTTATCGTTCATGATCTGACTGATCAAGAGCGTCGCGATGCTTACAACTCAGACATTTCTTATTGCACAAACAACGAACTGGGTTTCGATTATCTTCGCGACAATATGAAATTTGATTTGGCTGAAATGTCTCAGCGTGAACTGCATTATGCCATTGTCGATGAGTGCGATTCGATTTTGATCGATGAAGCCAGAACTCCGCTGATTATTTCAGGTCCTGCGGAATCTTCGACAGACAAATACTACACCGTGGATAAAATAATCCCACATTTGATCAGAGATGTGGATTTCACCATGGAAGAAAAAACCAAGACAGCGTCGTTGCTGGATGTGGGCAATTCAAAAGTTGAAAAACTTTTGGGTGTTGAGAATCTTTATGAACCTCAGAATCTTGAGCTTTTGCATCACGTTTATCAGGGACTCAAAGCTCACTATCTCTATCGTCGCGATGTCGAATACATGGTGACCAATGGTGAAGTGATCATCGTCGATGAATTTACCGGTCGTTTGATGCCGGGACGTCGTTGGAGTGATGGGCTTCACCAAGCGATTGAGGCCAAAGAAGGCGTTGAAGTTAAAAATGAAAATCAAACTTTAGCGACAATCACGTTCCAAAATTTTTTCCGCATGTACACCAAAATGGCGGGAATGACGGGAACAGCCGACACCGAAGCGGCAGAGTTTAAAAAAATCTATAATCTTGATGTCAGTGTCATTCCAACGAACAAACCGATTGCTCGTGTGGATTATGAAGACGTGGTTTACAAAACAGAGGCTGCAAAATTTCGTGCGATCATTCATGATGTGATCGAGCATCACCAAAAGGGTCAGCCGGTTCTGATCGGGACAGCGTCCATTGAAAAATCAGAACTGCTTTCTCAGGCTTTGAAAAAAGATGGCGTTCGTCATGATCTGTTGAATGCCAAACATCACGAGCGTGAAGCAGAAATCGTAGCGCAAGCGGGACGTAAAGGTGCCATCACCATCGCCACCAATATGGCCGGTCGCGGAACTGATATCGTGCTTGGCGGAAATGCTGAAATCATGGCGAAAAAAATCGCTGGTGATGAAGCTTCACCGGAGTATGCTCAGGCTTTAGCTCAATATAAGGATCAGTTTGACCGTGAAAAACAAGAGGTGATTGCGGCTGGTGGTTTGTTGATCGTCGGGACTGAACGTCACGAATCTCGTCGTATCGACAATCAGCTTCGCGGTCGTTCAGGTCGTCAGGGTGATCCAGGAGCTTCGAAATTTTACTTGTCTCTTGAAGACAGTCTGATGCGTATTTTCAACGGTGAAATGATTCAAAAAATCATGGATCGTTTGAATGTCCCTGAAGACGAGCCAATCATGGCACGCATGGTGACAAAATCTATTGAAGGAGCTCAGCGCAAAGTTGAAGGACACAACTTCGATATTCGTAAACATCTTTTGGATTACGACGATGTGATGAACCAGCAGCGCACGATCATCTACGATATGCGTAAAAAAATTATGGCCGGCGAAGAAATCGACCGGACTATTTTGGATTTCTTAGGCGATGCGACCTCAAACATTTTAGACACGCATGTGGCTGACGAAACCAAAAGAGATCAGTGGAATTTGGATGGATTGAACACGGCACTGGGGCAACAATTTGGAATTAAAATTGATTTCAAATCATTCCCGCATTTGGATTTCGAAATCATTACCAATGTGGTTTCCAAGGCCGTGAAAGAACATTTCGATCGTCAAAAAGCAAATTTAACTCAGTTTTGGCCGCAAATCCAAAAAATGGTTTTACTGCAATCGATTGATCAGCGTTGGAAAGAGCATTTGCAATTGATTGATCGTTTGAAAGAGGGAATTAATCTGCGTGGCTATGCTCAATTAGATCCCGTGGTTGAATATAAAAAAGAAGCCTTTATTGCTTTTGGGACTTTGAATAATGCTATCAAAATGGACGCGATTGAAAAACTTTTGAAAGTTCAAATCGTCGATCCCGAGCAAGCTCAGGCCATGGAAAATATGATGAAGGGCCCAGACCTTGATGATCTTCAATTTCATGGCGCCGATGAGGCATCAGCTGGCGGAGCTGTGAATATGCAGCAAGAAGAGGAGATGCCGCCAGGACGTCAACGTGTGCGCATGGGGCCGCCGCAGTCGCAGCAACCACAGCGCGTGATGAACCGTGAAGAGCGTCGCCGCATGGAACGCGGAAAAAGATAATGGCGTCTCAATGCCCTCAGTGCGGTCAGCCGATCCCCGATGATTTTGGAGTGATCGTTTGCTCGCATTGTCAGGCGGTGCTGTTCGTTGATATGAACGGAAACATTCAGCTGAGCACGGATTCACATTCGCCAGAAAATATTTCTAGCAATGAAATTTTAGGAATCACTGCCGAACAAGAGGAAGCTGTTTTTGTCGAAGACGTTTCATCAGCGCCACTCGCTGACTTGCAGGCCGATCAAGAAACTCAGTTTGGAACTCTCGCGCGTTTTCAAAACCCAAATCCAGAGCCTGCTTTAGAACCTTTATTGCAAAATGAAATCTTCGAGCAACCGATTGAGCCACCGGTTGAGCCTGTGAGCACAGAAAATGAGGACTTCGAAAAAGAAGATCTCATTCAGGGTGTCGGCGAATTTGAGGAATCTGATCTTTCCGCAGGGCCAATGACTTACACGGTGATTATCGAAGGGATTGATACCAAAAATTTGCGCGTGCAATTGCAAGAAGCTTTGGATAATCCCAAATTTCATTGGAGCTCCAGCGAGATCATTCGAAAAATTAAATCAGGAAAAATTATTTTCAAAAACCTACCGCCAGTCAAAGCCAGCGTTTTGATTTCCAGAATCAAAGATTTACCTCTGAAAATCAGTTGGACTCAGCAAGTTTTTAAATAGTAAGTAGATATCAAATTTTCATGGAGCATACTTTGTTAGGAAGCCTTCTTGATTTCCGCTGAAGGCTTGACCATTGACTGTGCCATAAAACTCAGCGACTCCAGTCATGAAAATGTTGCCGCTGCCGTCGATGCTGGCAGCATTGGGATAGATTTGGCTGCCCGTTGTGCCGACGAGAGATGCTGATTGTTTGTTGCCTGATGAATCGTACTTCACGACAAGTGCGTCGGTCGTGCCAATCATGGCTTGTCCATCGACGCTGCCATTGGCTATTCCAACGACAATAGGATTTCCGCTGGTATCGACGGTCATCGCCGAGGCTTGGGTTGAGCCAGAACCATCCAGAGTTCGTGTCCAAAGCTTAGCGCCTGTGGAATTATACTTGGTCAAAAATAAATCATTGCCGGCACCGTTATAGAGAGTTTGTCCGTCGAAAGTTCCAGGGACAGTGATAGACACGAGTCCTGCCACATAAATGGCGGAAGGATTGGCCTTCGAATAAATTTGTCCTATGACGGTTTCGTTGCCAGCGGATCCCAACATTTTTGTCCACTGCTTGTTTCCAGAAGTATCATATTGAGTGAGAAATAGATCTTGTGTCCCAGTCAAAGTTTGTCCGTCGAGATTCCCATTGGTGTAACCACCGACATAGACATCAGTTCCGTCAGAGGTGATCGATGTTCCAACAGTTCCTTCTCCAACAACGCCAAGGAGTTTGGTCCATTGTTTGACTCCGACCGTGCTGTATTGAGTGAGAAACATATCGATATTACCAGTGAGGGTTTGCCCATCAAGATTGCCCGTCGTTTTGCCTGTAATCTCAAGATTGGTACCGTCATAAGTGATGGCATATCCATAAGTCGCTTGGCCAGCAACACCCAGCATTTTTGTCCACAAAGCGGCACCGGTATTATCGAACTCGATAACAAACAAATCGGTTGAGCCCGTGAGAGTTTGTCCATTCAGATTGCCGTTTGTTAATCCGGTGGCAAAGATATTTGTGCCGTCGGTGGTCAGAGAAAAAATGCTCGTTGATTTGGCGGCAACTCCCATCAGCTTTGTCCATTGGATTGTGCCGGTCGAATCATATTTCACTATGACCAGATCAGTGGTGCCAGTCAGAGATTGGCCGTTGAGCGATTGTTGGGTGTTGCCAGCGATATAAGTATTTCCGGACGAATCCTGAGTCATAGCCTGAATACCGACTGTGTCGGCAGGGGTTCCGAGCAACTCTGTGAGATTTGAAAATAGAGAGCTCGCGAATACTGTAGTCACGTTTGAAGAACTGAAAGAACTACTGCAACCAAGAATAAAAGAAATCGCCAGTAATGAAAATGCGAGACGTACGTAAGATGTGTTTTTCATAAATATTTCATCGGTATCCGGCGGAATAAAAATTATTTGTGGAAAAAAATAGGCAAAAAAATGTTCTTCGAGGGCGCCGCTGCCCGCGCTGACTATTTGGCGCGATGAGAGAAGTCTAGTCCAGTCAAGTCCAGGCAAAGCTGTGCTGCTTTGGCGTCGCCAAAGAAAACTGCTACCATCGATAGAGTCATGAAATCTCTTTTTTTAATTTTTATTTTAATCGCCATGTCGTTGTCTTTTATTTCAGTGCAAGCTTTAGCTGAAGAAGAAAAACCAGCGACCGAAAAAGCCAAAGAAGGTGCAAGCGAAGCTGACACCATGCCTTGGCTTGCGATCGAAGCGAAAATTCAAGAGCTTGCCGCAAAAATTGAATCGAAAAAAGAATCGATCAATAAAATGCTCGAGGAAAAAGAAAAGCTCAAAGACAATTCTCCCGAGCTGAAAGATAAAATCAAAGACATTATTTCCGAGCACAAGGCTTTAGAAAAAATGGCGGATGATTACTCGTCGCAGATCAATCTTTTAAAGTATCGCTATCCCGAAAGACATGCCAAGCGCGATCGCAAATATGATCGCATCGATATTAAATCCGTCGAAGATATGGAACAAGCTTTGGGAATCGATGGAAAATTAAATCGCAACATGGTTCGTATGCGAACGACTTATGATGTGCCGGCGCCAGTGAAAGAAAAGCCAGCAACGTCATCCACGCCACAAAAAAAGTCAGTCCCCAAGGGCGACACCATCGAAGAGCAGTTACCGATCATCATGCAAAAATAAAAATCACTGCACTGGTGAGAATTGAGGAACATAGCGGATCTCTTTGGAGCCGTCGGTGTCGTCCTCATATTTTTGATAGTTGTTCTGATTCTCTTGATGTTTGGCGGCGATCTGTTGATCGAGCGCCTTGTTGGCTTCATCATTGAGCTTGTCTTGTTCTTCCGCGCTGACCGCGGGTTTTGGATGATCGCCAGCATAGGTGGCTTTGCCGTCAGAAAATTCGACTTCTTTTTCTACGCGCTGATCATTGTCATAGAAAACATAAGTCCAACGATCGGCATTATGCACGCGTTCGGTGTGCTGAGGGGATTCCATGATATCGAGAACTTGATCTTTCTCCATGCCGATTTGGATTTTGTTAAAACGCTTTTGTGGGCTGGAGCAAGCCGCAAAAATCAAAATCAAAAATGGTAAAATAACAAGCGATCTCATTCAAATCCTCGTCTCACAATCATACCATGAACTTTACAGACGGCCAGAGCAGAGTTCCGGTCTTGTCTCATTATGAGACAAGGTTTACAGTCGTTTCTTGAAGCAAACAGAAGGAGCGGTCATGGCGAATTTAAACTTTCAGTTTCAGGGAAAAACAGTGGTCGTGACGGGTGGCGCACAAGGAATTGGCTTTCAGATCACTCGCCAATTTTTGGAGGCCGGTGCTCAGGTAGCGATTTGGGATTATTCCGCAGATGCGTTAAATAAGGCCAAAGACCAACTGTCGTCTTTTGGCAACAATGTGGTGACGGCGCAGGTCGATGTGACCAAAAGAGATTCTGTCGCGCAGGCGGCGAGTTCATTGCCGTGGCCTTTGGATATCGTCGTGAACAATGCCGGAATCACTCGCGATAAAAGCTTTGTAAAAATGAATCCCGAAGATTGGGATGCCGTGATTTCCACCAATCTGACGGGACTTTTTAATGTCACCAAAGGGCTTTTTGAAAAGTTCAATCCGGCTTCAAATAACAAGAGAATCGTTAATATTTCCAGTGTGGTAGCGCTGTATGGGAATTTTGGTCAAACCAATTATGTGGCGGCAAAAGCGGGCGTGATTGGGATGACCAAAACCTTGGCCAAAGAGCTTGGGAAAAAAGGCTTCACGGTGAACGCGATTGCTCCTGGATTCATTCAAACGGCGATGACTGATGCTATGCCGAAAGAGGCCATCGAAATGATGACGGCGAAAATTCCCGTGGCACGCATGGGGCAGACGAAGGACATCGCCAACGCGGTTTTATTTCTGTCTTCAGAGGCTGCAGGGTATGTGAACGGCACTGTTTTGAGTGTCGATGGTGGGATGACTCTCTGATTAAAATTTCAGCAAAAGAGTCTCAGTCCTTGCCGATGCTTTCATTTTCAATTAGTTTTCTGAAGATCCGGTAAAGAATATATAAGACTCGTTTTCTTACTCTTCCTGAAGGAGTTCATTGTTGTATGTCTGATAATCATGACCATTACAATCGCGGTGGAATGTTGGCCTTCCTGTTTTCGATGGTCTTCGTTTTCCTCTTCTTTATTTACATCGTTGCCATTCATCCTGGAGTAGACCTCGGCGAAAACGCTCACTTGCCGCCAACCAAAGCAGATGCAGCCGCTGCCGATTTAGCCAATGCTGACGTTGATGTTTCAAAAGTTGCAGAACCTTGGAAATCAAATCCAGATATGGTGAAACATGGTCACCATGTTTTCGAAAACACCTGCTCAATGTGCCATGGTGCTGAAGCTCATGGTGATGGTCCTGCGGGAGCAGCTTTGAATCCCAAACCACGCAATTTGGTTGAAGGTCCTTGGAAAAAAGGCGGCGGTTACATTGGTTGGATGACTGTGATCAACGAAGGGATCGCGGGCTCGGGAATGGCTTCTTGGAAATCTCTGCCTTTAAATGATCGTTGGGCTTTGGTTCAATTCATTAACTCAATCACCAAAGCAAAAGTGACAGAAGATCCGGCAAAAGTGGAAGCGTTCGCAAAAACAGTGAAATAAGAATGACAAAAATTTTTTCGGAGTCACATTTTATTGCAGTTCTTTTAAGTTCGATGCTCGCGCTGACGGCAAAGGCTGCTATTTACTCGGGTGATGCTCGAGAAGTGGGAGTTTCATCGACGGAAGCTCCGAAAGATCTCGCCGGCATTGGTTACACTGAAAAGCGTGGCGATAAAATTGATTTGAATCTTAAATTTAAAGACGAAGATGGCAACGAAGTGTCATTGGGAAAATACTATGATGGCAAACACCCGGTGGTGATTAGCCCCGTCTATTATGCTTGCCCAGGGCTTTGCAACTTTCACTTGAATGGAGTGGTTGAAACTCTGAAAAAAATGGATTGGTCGGCGGGGGATCAATTTCAATATGTGGCGATCAGTTTTGACCCCAAAGAAGGCCCAGATCTCGCAAAAGCAAAAAAAGCTTCTTATATGAAAATTTATGATCGCAAAGGCACCGAGAACGGTTGGCACTTTCTGACTGGCGATGCGGAGACGATTAAAAAATTCACCGAACAAATTGGCTTTAAATACAAATGGGACCCCGAGCAAAAACAATGGATGCATGCTTCGGCGGCTGTTGTGACAATGCCAGATGGTGAGATCTCAAGATATCTGCATGGAATTATTTTTGATGCTAAGACCTTTAAGTTAGCGATGAGTGAAGCCGCTGACGGCAAAGTCGGCACGATTGTCGACAAGTTAGTTTGGTTTTGCTCTCATTATGATCCTCACCAAAGTAAGTACACCTTGTATGCCTTTCGGGTGATGCAAATGGGTGGGTTGGGGATCATTTTAATTTTGGGCGCGATTTTGGTTCCAGTGTGGATTCGATCTCGTAAGAAACATGTTTAAGGGAATGAGGAGAATGGTTCGATGACGCGGATGATGCTTTTCCTATTGCAGACCATTGATCAGGCGCGAGCGGCCGGCGGGAGCTTTATGCCTCCTCAAGCGACCGAAATCGCGAAAGAGTACGACAGTCTTTATGCTTTTCTCTTGTGGGTCAGTTTGATTGCCTGCTTGATTCTGATTGGCGGAATGATTTATTTCGTCGTGAAGTACCGACGTAAAACAGCGAATGATAAAACACCATATATTTCACACAATACATTCCTTGAATTCCTCTGGTCATTTATTCCATTGGTGTTCTTCTTGGCGATGTTTGGTTGGGGCTGGTATTTGTATCAGCAGATGCGCACGATGCCCGAAAACGGACTTGAAGTGCATGTTCATGCCAAACAATGGCAATGGGATTTCGCTTACAAAAGTGGAAAAACATCCTCTGGTGAATTCACTGTTCCAGTGAACACGCCAGTGAAGTTGATTATGACTTCATCTGATGTGATTCACTCGTTCTACATTCCTTCCATGCGTATCAAACAAGATGTGATTCCGGGCCGCTACACGGCCGAGTCCTTCAACGCTGAAAAATTGGGCGACTTCCAAATTTTTTGTGCTGAGTACTGTGGGATTTCTCACTCGGGGATGCTGGCAAAAATGCATGTTGTGTCTCAAGAGGACTATGAAAAATGGTTGCAAGAGAATGACGAAGGCCTGACGCTCGCTCAAAAAGGGGAGAAGCTTTACAACTCAAAAGGTTGTGTGGCTTGTCACTCCGTCGATGGATCCATCAAAGTTGGGCCTTCTTGGAAAGGCCTCTTCGGATCGAAACAAGAATTGGTTTCCGGCGGGACCGAGACAGTTGACGACAATTATCTTCATAACTTTATTCTCAATCCAAACGCAAAACCTGTGAAAGGTTTCCCAGTGGGAGTCATGCCGACGTTCCAGGGACAACTGACAGAAGAAGAACTGACAGCGTTGATCGAGTACGTCAAATCGCTGAAATAGGAGAGATGCTTCATGGGACACGCAGCTACTGGAAAAAATTATATCAATGAATTCCCCGGGATTAAATCTTGGCTCACGACCTTAGATCATAAACGAATTGCCTTGATGTATATGTTCTCTGTTCTGACCTTTTTCTTGCTCGGTGGAATTATGGCGCTGCTTTTGCGAGCGCAATTGTTTCACGGTCCGAATCTTTTTGGAGCTCAGACCTACAATGAAATTCTGACTTATCATGGCGCCATCATGGTGTTCATGGTGATCGTGCCAGGGATTCCGGCAATTTTTGGAAACTTCTTTCTGCCACTGCATATCGGGGCGAAGGATGTTGCCTTTCCAAGATTGAATTTGATGAGCTGGTACGTTTTCATGGGTGGAGCCGCTCTGGCGATCACGACTTTCTTCACCACTCAGATTGACACGGGTTGGACGTTTTATACTCCATACTCGATCAAAACGGGAACGGCTGTTGTTACCATGGTTATCGCCATTTTCATTATGGGAATGTCGTCGATCATGACGGGCCTCAATTTCATCGTGACTGTTCACAAGCTTCGTTGCGAAGGCATGACGATGTCGAGAATTCCGCTTTTTGTTTGGGGAATTTATTCGACAGCCATCATTCAGGTTTTAGCGACGCCAATTCTTGGTATCACTTTGTTGTTGTTGGCTGCTGAGCGCGTGTTTGGAATCGGCATCTTTGATCCGACCTTGGGTGGAGATCCCGTGTTGTTTGAACACTTTTTCTGGTTCTATTCTCATCCGGCGGTTTACATCATGATCTTGCCAGCGATGGGAATTATTTCTGAGTTGGTCACTGCATTTTCTCACAAAACAATTTTTGGTTACACAGCCATTGCCATGTCTTCATTGGGAATCGCTGCGGTTTCGTTTTTTGTTTGGGGACACCACTTGTTTGTGGCGGGTCAGTCTGAGGTTGCTGGGATTGTTTTCTCATTCTTGACGATGCTTGTGGGTGTGCCGACATCGATCAAAATGTTTAACTGGTTGGCGACTCTTTACCGGGGATCGATCGAGTTTCGCAGTCCTTTGTTGTTTGCGCTGGGATTCTTGTTTCTCTTCGCCATTGGCGGAGTCACCGGAGTTATCTTGGCTGTCATCGGTATCGATGTTCACTTTCATGATACGTATTTCGTGGTTGCGCACTTTCACTATGTGATGGTGGGTGGAACTTTGATGGCGCTGATGGGTGCTTTGTATTACTGGTGGCCAAAAATGTTTGGAAAGATGTACTGCGAAGCGACGGCTCGTTTGTCTTTCGTTTTTATTTTTGTCGGCTTCAACGTGACCTTCTTCCCCCAATTCGTGCTTGGTGCGATGGGAATGCCGCGACGTTATTACACTTATTTGCCGCCGTTTGAATCACTCAACAGAATTTCAACCATGGGTTCATGGCTGATTGCCACGGGCTTTTTGTTTGGACTTTGGACAATCATGCACTCATTGTTTAAGGGCGAGCCGGCGCCAATGAATCCTTGGGGAGCAAAAACTTTAGAGTGGACAACTTCGTCTCCTCCTCCTCACAATAACTTTGATGTCGATCCAGTCGTCACTGCGGGGCCTTATGAGTACAGATAATACAACAACAACCGGACACGAACATCATTACGCGCATCACTTCAAAGATGCGTTCCATGAATTCCTCAGCACCAAAGAAGGCATTTGGCTTTTCATGGTGTCGGAGATCATGATGTTCGGTGGATTATTTTTGGGTTACTTCATCATGCATGCGCAATATCCAGCGATGTTTGCTGAAGGGGCTAGTCATTTGGATTGGCGCGCAGGCTCGATTAATACATTGGTTCTGATCTTTAGCTCGTGGACGATGGCTCTTAGTATTCATTTTATTCAAAAAGGACTCCGCAACAAAGCGACGATGTGTTTGATCACGACGATCATTTGCGGCGGAATTTTTATGTACATTAAGTACACCGAGTACATGCATAAATTCCACGAAGGCCTATTTCCTGGCCATCATTTCAGCAATACTGAAGCTGTCGCGCACAATATCGGAATGTATTTTGGATTTTATTTCGGCATGACGGGTCTTCATGGAATTCACGTTTTGGTCGGAATGTGCTTGATCACTTGGATTTTGATCCGCCATTTGCGTGGTGATTTTAATGCTGATTATTTCACTCCTGTGGAAGGTGTTGGAATTTTTTGGCACATCGTCGATCTTGTGTGGATTTTTCTTTTCCCGGTCCTTTATCTTATCGGCTAGGAGGCCTGTTGTGAGTCAAGGTAACCATCACCATCATCATATTATTCCGTTTGCTGTGTTAACGAAGGTCTTTGTCGCTTTGGTCATTTTGACCGTTTTGACTGTGATTTGTGGTCGAATTCATCTCGGCGCTCTTGAGGCTCCGGTGGCAATCATCATCGCCATCGCCAAAGCGATGCTGGTGATCTGCTACTTCATGGGTATGAAGTACGAGTCCAATTCCAACCGAATTATCCTCGGATCAGCTTATTTGTTCATCGGCATTTTTGCTTTCTTCACCATTTTGGATATTTGGACTCGCATTGCTGAGTTCAGCACGCTCTAAAAAATAATTATATTCAAGCTTATCAAGGGAACGAACTTTCGTTCCTCTTGATTGGATGATAGAGCTAACTCGTGTTTAAAATTTATTCGGACCTCACCAAATTTGGAATTGTGATTTTTGTCGTTCTCTCGGGTCTTGCTGGCTATGCCACAAGCTTTGCTCCCGAAGCGGCTTTTAGCTGGGAGCATTTTCTCAATCTCATTGGTGGGCTTTATTTTTTATCTTCAGGGTCTTTGGCGCTCAACCAAGTGCAAGATCATAAAATGGATCAGTTGATGACGAGAACGTCTCGTCGTCCGCTCGTCACGGGTAAAATCACACCAGCAGCAGCAGGGATTTTATCGGTTGCCTTTTTAGTGATTGGATCTGATTTGCTTTTTAAAACTTCGGTGACGGCGGGGCTCTTGGGTTGGGCCACTGTTGTTTTATACAATGGATTTTATACTCTCTGGTGGAAGAAGAAATGGATTTTTGCGGCGATTCCCGGAGCCATTCCTGGAGCTTTGCCAGTGAGCATCGGCTTTGCTGCCAATAACGAAAACATTTGGAGCAGTGATTCAGTTTATCTTTTTCTGATTATGTTTTTGTGGCAGATGCCGCACTTTTGGACTTTGGCGATTAAATACAAAGAAGATTATGCCAAGGGCGGAGTGCCAACTTTGCCAGTGGCTTTGGGACTGAATCGCACATTTTATCATATGGGTCTTTGGACATTTTTGTATGTCGCCGTGGCCGTGGCCTCGCCTTGGTTTGTACAAGCAAGCTGGATGTATTTGCTTTTGGTATTTCCATTTGCTTTCAAAATTATTCAAGAGTTCTGGCGTTTTTATAGCTCCAACGGAGAAAAGCGCTGGTTGGCCTTTTTTATGTGGACCAATCTCAGCATGTTGGTTTTTCTTTTTGTTCCTGTGCTCGACAAATGGGCTTTTCTGCTGATTCACCATAATTAGAATTCAGGAATACTCGAACGGAGATCTGTTTCCTCCGTTCTCGTTAAGAACTTCTCTTTTTGTCGTCTGGTGGCTCGAAACGGCAATTCCGAATTGCTAGCAATTCGGAATTCACCAAGCAGACAGGAAAATGTTTTGAAAACTGAACGATATCTGCGCGGTAGTTAAAAAGTATTTCGGGCTAGGACTTTGGCATATCGATTTGCTGCGAAGGATGAGCTTTTTTAAAAGCTTCCAGCTTCAGACATTCGTCATTCACTCGCGCTAATGTCGGATAAAGAGAGATGTCGACACCAAAACGATTCGCGGAAAAAAGATGAGGAATCAAAAACGCATCGACAGCAGTGACGGTATCACCAAATCCATATTTGCCAGCCGTCCTGGCAATCAACTTTTCGCTGCTGTCGCAAAGTTTGGAAATCCAATGTTTCACCCATTGTGATTTTTTTTCAGGACTCACGCCTATTTCTTTTTCTAAATAATTTTGCACTTTCAAGTTGGTCAATGAATGGCCGCAATTGATGCCCTCGCAAATTTGCTTCACTTGCGCGCGAGCATAAGGATCTTTCGGAAACAGGGGAGTCGTCGGAAAAACGTCATCGAGATATTCGATCACGGCCATGGACTGCGCGATCACTCGCTTGCCGTGGATCAAAGTCGGGACTTCGCCGGCGGGATTCAGGCTTTGATACTCGGGCTTGTGCTGCTCTCCGCCATCCTTAATTAAGGAAACGGCTCGATATTCGAAGGGGAGACTCTTTAAATGCAGAGCAATTCGGGCGCGGTAGGAAGTGGAACTTCGATAATAGTTATATAGCACCAAGTCAGACATAGAACCTCCCAGAGATCCGTCTTAATTTAGAGTGATTGTTAAACTTAAAACGAAAGGTCGATCTATGAAAGCTTTGTTGTCAGTCGTCGTCGCATTTTTTATTGGTTCATCGGCATATGCCTATAATGATTTCGGTGTTGTGCTTGGCGTGCGTTCGAACAGTGCTGATGCGGTGACTTCCGGAGATTCCGTCAGTTCGGCAACCTCGTTTGGTGTTGGTGTCGAAGGATTTTTTGAAGTGGCGCCGAAATTTACGATTCGTTCGGGCTTTATCTACAATCAAAGAAAATATTCGTTCACGTCGAGCGGTGGGACTGCCAGCGACATGACTTTGTCATATATCGATATTCCGATCACGGCAGAGTACAAATTTGCTGACTATGCAGGTGCTTTTGTTGGCCCGGTGTTGGGACTTTTGGCTTCAAAAGATAAAAGTGGACCTTGGTTAAAAAATCCATCGTCGACTTTGCTTGGATGGCAATTGGGTGTGAGCTGTAAATTTGCTCCGCAAATGGGCGCTGAAATTTACTATGAAATCGTGCCGGGAACATTTGCTGATCCTTATTTGGAAAGTGCCAAAACTGTTGGCGCCAACTTGCTGATCACTTTCGAGTAATCACCAGTGCAATTGTTAATATCCAGAATTGTTCTCTTTTTAAGTTTGATGCTGTCGACGATGACATGGGTGTCAGTGGCTCATGCTGCTGACATTGCTTTGATTCTGGTTGGCAGTGTTCGCTCGAACACGGCAACCACGGATTTACCCAATGCCACCGTGGCTAACAAAGTCAGTTTTGGTGGCGGTCTTTTGGGAGTGGCTCCGATCAACGGAAACTTTGCTTTTCGCTCCGGATTTCTTATCAATCAAAGATATGTGGAATTAGGGCCGGTCGCGCCGCAAGGAACTGTCGATATTAACTTTGTTTATGTCGATGTTCCGTTAACACCGATGTTTTTGTTCACCAACGAAGCTGGAATTTTTGCGGGCCCCGTGATCGCCATGAACGTGATCAAGGATTGCACTGGCGGTCTGGCTTCTTGTGGAGCGACCAATGTGAAATCAGTGATTGTGCCATGGACTGTTGGTGTTCAAGCGCGCTTTTTTGGTCAGCTTGGCGGCGAAATTTTTTATGAAAAAGTATTTGGTGATGCTGCTGATAATGTTTCTAATTTCACCACCGTCGGTGGAAATATTCTTTTTTACTTTGATTAAAGGAATCTCATGAAGCTTGGAAGTTTGAAATCAAAGACCAGTCGTGATGGCGAATTGTGCATCGTCAGCCGTGATTTAAAAACGGCAGTCAAAGCGACTCACATTGTTCCCAATCTTCGTGAGGCCTTAGAGAAGTGGAATGATGTCGTCATCGAGCTTGAAAAATTATCTGAGGCTTTGAAAAAAGGAACAGCGGCAAATAGCTTTGCGGTGAAAGAATCTGATTTTCATTCGTGCTTGCCGCGCACATGGCTGTTTGCGGATGGCTCGGCTTTTATTCATCATATTAAGCTCGTTCGAAAAGCGCGCAATGCGACTCCGCCTGAGACTCTGCTGACGGTGCCTTTGATGTATCAAGCAGAGTGTGGTGAATTTTTAGCTCCGACAGAAGGCATTCCGCAACGCGATTTTTCTCATGGCACTGATTTCGAAGCTGAAGTGGGGGTTCTCCTTGGTGATGTGCCGATGGGAATTTCTGTGGATGAGGCTTTGAAGAAAGTTCGCCTTTTGGTTTTGATCAACGATGTTTCTCTGCGCGGATTGATTCCCGGAGAACTTGCTCAAGGCTTTGGATTTTTTGTCAGTAAGCCAGCAAAAGCTTTGTCACCGTTTGCGGTGACTCCCGACGAGTTGGGGTCAGCATGGAGTGAAGGCCGCATTCATTTACCGCTGCATGTGAAATACAACGGCAAATTTTTTGGCAAGGCCAATGCCGGCGCCATGCACTTTCATTTTGGTCAATTGATTGCCCATGCGGCGCAGACCAGAAATCTTGTGGCGGCTTCGTTGATTGGCAGTGGAACGGTTTCCAATGAAGACCCAGCGATGGGCTCAAGCTGTTTGGCGGAAAAAAGAACTATCGAGCAAATTGAAACTGGCGCTCCCAAAACGCCATTCATGAAAGTCGGCGACACCGTCGAAATTTGGATGGAAAATCAACAAGGCGAAAATATTTTTGGCCGCATATCGCAGCAAGTCTTTAGCAAAAATTGAGGTCGAGTTTCAGACTCCTCAATTGATTTTTCTGTTCGAGCCCCTCAGAATTTGAAATGCAAAAACAAAAACATCCTAGAGGAGGATACATGAAGTTAGTAAGTGCTTTCATTGCGCTAGCATTGTTTGTCGGAACAAATGCAGCCCACGCCGATAAAAGAAAATCTTTGAGCCAAGAATTTTCTGGCCAAGGTTATGGAATGGCTGGTTGTGGACTAGGCTCTATCGTGTTCGGTGATCAAGGCGGAATGGTGCAGATTTTTGCTGCAACAACCAATGGCACTTCTGGGAACCAAACTTTTGGGATCTCTTCTGGAACTTTGAACTGTGGTGAGTCTTCACATTCGGCGAAGGCAGAGCAATTTATTCAAATCAACAAAGTTGCGATTGAAAATGATATGGCTCGTGGTCAAGGTGAGTCACTTACGGCATTGTCACAAGTGATGGAGTGTTCAAATGCGAACTTTTCAGGCGATTTGAAAAACAATTATCGTCAGATGTTCCCAACTGGTGGCGCATCGGCTGAGCAACTTTCTGCTGTTGCAGCAAAATCTTGCGGTATCTAATTTTTAGAAAGGTTATATAAATATGAAAACATTAATTATTGCTTTGATTTCTTTGACGGCTTCTCTTTCGATGGCCAAAGCTTATGGTGATGCTGGTTGCGGTCTTGGGTCTATGGTTTTCCAAGGGAAAAACGACATGACTTCTCAAGTCTTGGGTGCAACAACCAACGGTACTTCTGGGAACCAAACTTTTGGGATCTCTTCTGGAACTTCGAACTGTACTGAGGGCGGACATCTTCGTTCAGCGATGCAAGTTCCTATGTTCATCGAAGTGAACAAACTGAGCTTGGCAAAAGATGCAGCTCGCGGTCAGGGTGAGACCGTT
>Ga0134128_10000497_pt1 | contig 54994 bp, 44 predicted proteins | sample KB31754_FD_96462 | JGI IMG/M metagenome (GOLD analysis project Ga0134128, IMG submission 96462) | Terrestrial soil microbial communities with excess Nitrogen fertilizer from Kellogg Biological Station, Michigan, USA - KB3-175-4 | ecosystem: Environmental > Terrestrial > Soil > Unclassified ... | reverse complement strand
TGCTTTCAAAAAGGATGGCATAGATTATCATACTGCTGCTGACCTTACCGGGCAAGCAAACCATCTTGGTGTGACCATACAAGCCGATATCATTAAGCAAAAATTGCCGACTAATAATGGCGGCTATACTGCGCTTAATTTCGGGAAAACCAGCAAACTTGTTTATGATAAACTGACTACTGACCATCCTATTGATCTATGCCGTTACCAGGTAGCGAACTGTTATATGGGCCGTGTGGGTCTTATTAACTCAGGTGGTGAATCTAAAGGAGCATCAGATTTGGCTGAAGCAATAACAACTGCGGTAATTAATAAACGCGCGGGAGGCATGGGCCTCATCAGTGGACGAAAGGCTTTCCAAAAGCCAATGACTGAGGGTGTAGAGTTGCTCACCACTATCCAGGATGTATATCTTGATAAGAATATTACTATAGCGTAAGCTAACTCGCACACACAATTATGAAAACCGCTTTTTAAAAGCGGTTTTTTTATGCCCCTTTAGTTAGTCTCTTGGCTGGGGAAAATCAATACACATAAGTGTTTCAAATGTCTCTCCCGAATTCTCGTGAAATTGATGACTTTCACATTAAAAAAATTTAAAGTTTTTCCTAATGTCTTGTTAATGGGTATGTATTTTTTTTCATGCAAAGATTACCGTCCAATATTTGCTTCACATTTAATTTAAATCATTACCCCCATTTTATGAAAAAAATAAAAACAGGTATCGTTAACAATACCACTTCAAACCAAGAAATAATCCAGGATATTCTGGAAACACAATGCGCAGGTGTAGATGTGATATGGAATGTGAATAACCTGGAAGAAGCTGCAAAAATGATCGCAGAGAAAAAAGTTGATCTCCTTTTCATAGATATTGAAAAGTCAGCTAACGACTATATGGAGTTTGTTGAAAAAACAATAGTGGGAGAACCGCAAGTGGTTTTTGTAGCAGCATCACATGAACACGCCCTTCGTGCTATTAAAATGGAAGCCCTTGATTATATCCTGAAGCCTATTGATACTATGGATGTGATCAACGTAATAGATAAGTTGAGGTCACAGGATAAATTTGGTGAACTGACAAATATTTTTAAAAATTCGCGTGGAACTGCAAAATGCTCTAAAATAATAGTGAGTGTAAATGAAGGATATGATATAGTGGATATAAATGACATAGTGCACATTGAAGCTCTTGATAGCTATACCAAATTGAAGCTGGTAAATAATGTGAGCTATGTAACATCCCGTTCATTAAAAGATTTCGAAGAATTGCTTTGTGATAAAGGATTCTCAAGGATACACAAGTCGTTCCTTATTAATTTATCGCACATGATGAAAATAGTGAAAGGAGTATCTTCGGCAGTAGTGATGAACAATGGTACTACCATACCTGTATCTGCAAGGAAAAAAGATACATTCTTTACTGAGTTGAGGGGAGTAGTAAGTTTTTAGTTTGATTTTTTAGCCATTAAGCTTTGAAATAATTACCTATTTAGCTGGCCTCTTTTAAATGAAAAACCTTGTTACATTTCGGAATGTAAACAAGGTTTTCCATTTTGTGTATACTGAATAATTATAGAGATACTGTTAAATTTGCATTTTAGCCAATTAAATGTATTTACAATATGGACCCTGAGATGCAAGCTGAGTTACATATAGAAACTGTAACGAAGATATTCAGGTTGCTATTTTTATTATTAATAGTCATGACTTTTAAAATTAAAGAGGCGGTTTTACCATATGATATCGGGTCAGAAAAAAGAATATATAAATTAAGGGCTGAAAGAGGGGAAATAAAGAAATTTCCATTTTGCAAATCCAAGCTATTTTCTTTATTTGACTTTGCAGATTATACATTTTAGAAGTAAGTAATAACCTGTTTTTTAATATTTCCTTTATATTTTTGGATTATGATCTCTGCCTCGTCTATACAGGAAGTAGTGAACCGTGCTGATATTGTGGAAATAGTCGGGCAGTTTGTGCGATTAAAGAAGCGTGGTGCCAACTATATAGCCAATTGTCCCTTCCATAATGAGAAGACACCTTCTTTCTCAGTTTCTGCAGCTAAAGGTATTTATAAATGTTTTGGGTGTGGAAAAGCAGGGAATGTGGTGACATTTATACAGGAACACGAAAAGCTTACCTATCCGGAAGCGATACGCTGGCTGGCTGATTTTTATAAAATAACACTTGAGGAAAGTGAGCGAACTCCCGAACAGCAACAGCAGCAACTGGCAGAGGAAGGGCTACGAATACTAAATGAATACGCTGCACAATATTTTCATGATATTTTATTAAACACAGAAGAAGGGCAGGCGATAGGATTGTCTTATTTTAAACAGAGGGGATTCAGGAAAGATATTATAGAACGTTTCAGGCTTGGCTACTCGCCTGAGAGTAATGATGCTTTTTACAAAGCTGCAACACAAAAAGGATATAATGCAGCGCTTCTGGAAAGGGCGGGATTAGTAAAGGAACGATCAGGGAGCCATTACGATGCCTATCGCGGGAGGGTTATTTTTCCGATACAAAGCATGACAGGGCGCGTGCTGGGATTTGGGGCCAGGATATTAAAAAGCAACGATAAGGCGCCCAAATACATTAATACACCCGAAAATGAGCTATACATAAAAAGCCGTGTGCTGTATGGAATGTATCAATCGCGACAGGCTATAGGGAAACTGGATGAATGTTTCCTTGTGGAAGGATACACAGATGTAATATCGCTGCACCAGGGTGGAGTAGAGAATGTGGTTGCAAGCAGTGGTACCTCGCTTACGGAAGACCAACTGAGAATTATTGGCCAGCTGACAAAGAACCTGACCATATTGTATGATGGGGATGCGGCAGGAGTGAAAGCTGCGTTGCGGGGATTGGATATGGCATTGTCGCAAAGCTTTAATGTGCAGTTAGTATTACTGCCGGAAGGAGAAGACCCTGATAGTTTTGTACAAAAATCGGGCGCTGCAAAATTTCATGAATACGTAAAAGAACATAAGCAGGATGTAATTGGATTCAGGCTGGAAGTAGGATTGAAGGATGCCGGGAATGATCCGGTAAAAAAATCGAAGCTTGTAAATGAGATAGCAGAAAGCATCTCCAGGATAAATAAGGCGGAGGACTTTGCGCTGCAGGGGCATTATATACGGGAGGCATCACGTAAGCTCGGTGTGGATGAGAACGGCATGGTGAACCTGGTGAATAAGCATATCCGCGAGCGGCTGGAAAATGAGAAGCGTCACCAGCGCAAAGAGGAAGTATTGCCGGAGCCGGCTTTGCTGCCTGTAGAAGAAATGACGGGTAATACTACGGTCAACGCAGATGAAGAGCAGGAATGGCAACTAATACGCGTGCTGATAGAATATGGCCACATGCCGTATGAGGGCTTTGCCAACGTTGGTGACTTGGTACAGCAGAGAATAGATCCTGAACTGATAGAATCAGGAATGGCGCGTAATGTTTTTGACGAATATTACCGTTATTATGTACAATATAATGCAACACCTGAGACACATTATTTCATCAATCATCCCGATCCGGCCGTACAGCAGCAAATGGCTATGTTATTGCATACAAAACATGATGTAAGCCCAAAATGGAAGGAGAATTACGGAATAGAGGTGCTGCATGGTGAGCTAAACTATATAAACGAGGTAGATAGTACCTTAGTTTACTTTGAATTGAAGAAAATAATATTGATGCAGACAGAGTTAACAAAAAAGCTGAAAGAAGAAAAAGACGTCACTAAAATAGCATGGTTGCAGCAAAAATATTTTGAACTAAAAACTACAGAAAAGGATATACTTAAACATTCCGGAACTGCGATAATAGGACTGAAGAAAAGCTAAATATGGCAAGAGTAGTAGCATTGGATTTTGGGAAAAAAAGAACAGGGATAGCTGTCACTGACCCCTTACAAATTATCGCGACAGCACTTGATACAGTTGATTCTAATGAACTGATCGGCTACCTGAAGAAATATTTTTTATTAGAGCCTGTCGAGAAAGTATTAGTAGGCTATCCATTGAATTTTGATGACTCTGAAACGGATGCTACCCCACTTGTAGATAAATTTATTAAGAAATTTTCAAATGTATTTCCTCAAATGCTAATAGAAAAGGTAGATGAGCGAATGACATCACGAATGGCATCACAAGCGATTTCCGGAATGGGGTTGAGGAAAAAAGCACGTGAAAAGAAGGAACTTATAGACGCGGTGAGTGCTGTGATAATATTGCAGGAATATCTGCAAAGCCGCTCCTAATACTTATCTTTGCAATCTTTACTAAGAGATTGAATTTTATGGTATTACCTATTGTCGCATACGGACATCCTGTATTGCGCAAAATATCTGAAGACATAAAGCCTGATTATCCTGGTTTGAGTGAGCTCATAGCGAATATGTGGCAAACAATGTATCACAGTAACGGAGTGGGAATAGCTGCACCACAGGTGAATAAACCCATCAGGTTATTTGTAATAGATACTGTACAGGTAGTTGAGAATTTTGACGATGATGACAAGAAAAAATATCCAAACGAGAAACCGATAAAGCAAGTATTCATCAATGCTCATAAAGTAGATGAAACCGGCGATATGTGGGCCTATAACGAAGGGTGCCTGAGCATACCTAAAATAAGAGAAGATGTGCAGCGGGTACAAAAAGTACGCATTAAATATGTAGACGAAAATTTCCAGGAACAAGAGCAGGAATTTTCCGGAATTACCGCAAGAGTGATCTTACATGAATACGATCATATAGATGGCAAACTATTTATAGATTATCTACCTCAACTAAAAAGACGGCTGATAAAGAAGAAGCTGGATGATATCAGCGCAGGGAAAGTTAAAGTTGACTATAAGATGTTATTTGCAAAATAACTATTTTAGTACAGAATTTCACAGTTATTGCCATCGGTAACCATATATAGCGAAGAAGAACTGGTTATGCTGTTACGACAGCAAAGTCGGGATGCTTTTAATTACCTGTATCAGCATTATGCAGCTGTATTATATGGTATTATTAATAGGGTAATATATGATGAGCAAACCTCTCAAGACGTATTGCAGGAAGTTTTCATAAAAATCTGGAATAATATAAACCAATTCGACCCGGCAAAAGGACGGATATATACCTGGATGATCAATATCGCCCGGAATGCAGCTATTGACAAATTGCGCTCAAAGGGTGAAATCATGAAAAGTAAAATCCACACAGGTGAAGAAATCGTAAATACTGTTGGGAATGATATGAAAACCGAACAGGCTACGGATGCAATAGGATTACGCAAGTTAGTATCAGATCTAAAGCCTGAATACCAGACAATAATAGAGCTGGCTTACTTTAAAGGTTTTACACTAGACGAAATCTCGAAAACATTACAAATACCGCTAGGCACGGTAAAGACGCGTATGCGCCATGCCATAAAAACTTTAAAAGAAACTTTTAGCAAATAAGCAAAGTGAATGTAAAAGAATACATAGAATCAGGAGTATTAGAAGCATACGTACTCGGCGCATTAACGGAAAGTGAGCGTGCCGAAGTAGATGCAAACCTATTGCAATATCCTGAACTTGCAGATGAAATAGCTGTGATAGAAATGACCATGCAGCGTTTTACTGAAAATTTTGCTAAAGAAACACCTGCAGGGCTACAGGATAAAATATGGGATACCTTACAAAAAGAAAGTATACCCAATTCATTCTCACAGGAGACAGATGAAAGTAAATCTATTCATAAAACCATACCCCTTGAAAGAACCAGGGAACTATCGCCTGAAATAAGATGGCAGCGTGCTGCGATCTGGATAGCATTGGTGGCTAGCTTGCTGGTCAATTTTATGCTATGGTCGCAGCGTAATAAAATGCAGGATTCAGAGCTTGCAATGCAGCAACATATAGACACTATGCAACAGCAGGAGCAGCAACTTGCTAAATTAATGGATAACCATAGCAAGGAAATAGATATCATGGCAGATACCAGCGTACATACAATAATAATGAAGAGTATGAAGCCCGGCCATCCTATGGTTGCTACAGTATATTGGAGCAGTGATAAAGGAGCCACCTATGTGGCAGCTCAAAAATTGCCGATGCCGCCTAAAGGTATGCAATATCAAATGTGGGTGATACAAAAAGGCCAGCCGGTAAGCATGGGAATGTTACCTAATAAATTAATTGCCAGCGCCTCTATGGCAAGGTTACCAATGGATGTAAAAGAAGGACAAGCATTTGCAATTTCGCTTGAAAAAGAAGGTGGCAGCAAACTTCCTACACCAGAAAATATCTACGTTTTAGGTAAAATTTAAGCAAGCACTATTGAGAATTAATCCGCAACAGCATTAAGGATGTGTTGTTAGAGATATAATGGTTCAAAATCAATATTGTTTTGATCTTATCTGATTGCCCTGATTGATAGATAACTTCTTCAGGAATATTTTGAGTTGAAAATAGTTGCGTTGCCAGCCATAAAGCAAACCCCGAAGCTGTATCATATTCACCACAAAGATGTTTGAATCCGCCAATAGTAGTATTGGGAGAAATATTTTCAAATACACGCTCATAGAGATACTGATATCTGTTATCACCATTAAAACCACATAACAATACATCCAATTCGTCTTGTTTTATTCCTGCCTGGCTCAGAGTGGATGCCATTGTATTTAATATATCTTCCGGTTTTGCATCCTGAAGCATATTAATAGATAGTATTTCGCAAATGGTGTTTTGCTGATCATTAGTTATTGTGAAAAATGCAGCCCCTTCGCCTGCTATGGAACCTATAGTATTGTGCTTTTTTAATAAAGACAAACTGTGAGTAGGTTCCTTTTTCCAATAATCTATTTTATTTCTAATAAAAAAGTATTCTTCGGTCAGCTCGTCAAAACAGCCGACAAGAAGATGCTGTGTTTTTTCTGCCTCCTGTAGCAATAACTGAGCATCAAACAATGCCAATTCCAATGAAAAGGCACGATGCACGAAAGTTTGGTTATAGCATGTAGCCTTAGTTTGCAATGCCAGCCATCCGTTTACGGAATTGTAGGTTGATTGTATAAAAAATGTTGGGTTTAGTGCTTCTTCCTCAAAGCGCACCATATCTTTCACGAAAGTCTGCATATCAGTTACGCTGCCACGGCCTGTACCTGTTATGATGGCATCGGGTTGTGTGATACTTGCACTTTGTAAGCATTGCATACCGGAAGTGATACCCATTTTCAGCAATCTGCTCATTCGGCGTATTGCTACTGGTGATATAAACTTGCTGTAATCAGGATCTGCTACATATAATTTATTATTGTCGCTAGTGATAACCGGCTGAAGGAACTGTGCCGGTTCGAATGAATATTGTGGCGATATGGCGCAGGAAGATCTTATGTAAATGGGTACGTTCATGATTTGCTGAATACCAGCGAAACATTATTACCGCCAAACCCGAAGGAATTGCTTAATACATGTTTCATTGATGTGTTTTCAATTAATGATGTAGTGGGCTTGATATATAGCTCTTGCATAGGGGTCTCAAAGTTTAGATTGGGAAGCGCTATTTGCTCATTCAATGCCCAAATACTAAATATAGCTTCAATAACACCTGCGGCAGCAAGAGTGTGACCTGTAAATGGCTTTGTAGAGCTGAAATAAGGAACGTTGTTACCAAAGAGTTGTTGCATTGCTTCTCCTTCAGAAATATCATTATTAAGAGTAGCAGTACCGTGGGTATTGATATAGCCTATATCTGCAGGTGTAATGCCTGCCATTGCCAATGCGCCTTTCATGGCATTGTGTGCACCTTCTCCATGTGGTGAGGGTGCTGTAGGATGATAAGCATCATTATTATTACAATAGCCGCTGAATTCTGCGATGATATTGGCCCCACGAGCTTTAGCCGCAGATTCACTTTCCAATAAAATATAACCAGCGCCTTCGCCAAGATTTAATCCGACTCTATTTTGATCGAATGGGCGACAAGGTTGTTTGGAGACATTTTTTAATGAATTAAATCCATTTAGAGTAAAACGGCTTAGAGCATCACATCCTCCGCATATTGCACGTTTTACAATTCCCTGCTTTATTAAGCGTGAACCTAACAGCAAAGCATTTGCAGAAGAGGAACAGGCAGTGCTGATGGTAGCCATAAACGGCTTTAATCCGTAATGTTTTGCTACATATTGAGTACTTTCAGCACAGTCTAATTTGTCGATATATTTTATATTGTCTTCAGGAGTATCTTCCGAGATAATATTCATGTAGATATTTTCAACAGAACACATCCCTCCCACGGTGTTGGCATTTATAAATGCAAACGGCTCACTCTGAAGCAAATTCAGATCCACCGACTTCAATAAATCTTTAATGCCGGCCAGTGTGAGTAAGGTAGTGCGGGTGCAACTGTTATTTTCTACCGGTAAGCTAGCCATTGCAGCTAAATCGTCGTTGCTTTGCCTTACTTCACCTAATACAAATTCCGGTGCATGCACGCTTTGTAAGTAAGCAGGATGACGGAGACCACTTTTTGAATTGCGCAGAGCCTGTACATGAGCATCTTTTCCAATTCCTAATGCAGATATAATCCCAATAGATGTAACTACTACCTTTTCTGCCATGTGGCTTTTTTGCTATGCTTTGCGGTGTTCCTGAATATATTCAGCCATAGATTCAACAGATGTCAAAACTTTACGGCCTTCGCGGGCGTCTTCTATCTTGATCCCATAATTGCGTTCCATCAATACCATTAATTCAAGGGAGTCAATGCTATCAAGGCCAAGGCCATCACCAAAAAGAGGAGCATTATCATCAATATCCTCCGGTTTCATGCCTTGCAGGTTTAATGAATCAATAATTTGTTGTTTCAGCGTTGTTTTTAAATCTTCCATATAAGTTTACGTATGAGACAAAAATAATAATATCGTGCCTTTGTTGTTAGTTTGTTGTTTTTTATACTAAAAAAGAAAGCGAAGCCTAAACTTCGCTTTCTTTACTGATTAAAGTATATCATTAGCCGGCAAATGCCTGAGTTATCAATTGCAGCTGCTCTTTAACATGCATTTTTGAAAATCCCGTAGCAGGAGAAGCGCTTGCAGGGCGGCTTATATATCGCATTTGGAAATTATCAAGATTCATTTGCAGGAACGTTAAAGCTCCCAGGTTGCGAGGCTCTTCCTGTACCCATACCCATTCGGCCTTTTTATATTTATCGCGTAGTGCGTTTAATTGTGTCTGGGGTAATGGATATAATTGTTCAAGACGTACAATAGCTATATCTGTGACTTTATCAGCGATTTGTTTTTCACTGAGATCGAAATACATTTTGCCGGAACATAGTAATACACGTTTTACTTTACCGGGAGTTTTAATAAATGGGTCGTCTATTACTTCCTGAAAGCCCCCATTAGTGAATTCTTCTATGCCCGAGTATGCGCGTACATGGCGTAAGTTTGCCTTAGGTGAGAAATTAATCATCGGTTTGCGGAATGGCCATGCCAATTGTCTGCGTAAGCCGTGGAAGAAATTGGCAGCAGTAGTAATATTGCTGACAATCATATTGTCTTCTGCACACATTTGCAGGAAGCGTTCCTGGCGGCCACTTGAATGATCTGGTCCACCACCTTCATAACCATGAGGCAATAAAAGCACTAGGCCATTCATAAGCGCCCATTTTTGTTCGGCACTGGTTATATACTGGTCGATAACAGTTTGCGCACCATTTGCAAAGTCACCATATTGTGCTTCCCAGATCACAAGATTATTAGGATTTGCCATTGCATAACCATATTCAAAACCGAGCACTGCAAATTCACTCAGCAATGAATTATAAACATAAAAGGTACCTTGCTTGTCCTGGAAATGGTTGAGGCGATTGTATGGTGTGTTATTATTCTCATCGTACAGTACGGCATGGCGATGAGAGAATGTACCACGTTGTACATCCTCGCCGCTAAGGCGCACATCATGATTTTCTATCAGCAGACTTGAATAAGCAAGCAGTTCACCCGTAGCCCAGTCTACTTTGCTTTCGGTTTCAAAAAGCTTGATCTTGTCCTGCAGCAGCTTTTCTATTTTACGTAATGGCTTAAAATCGGAAGGCCATTTCATCAGATCTGTAAACAGGCGTCTGAAATCTTCTTCTTTTATAGAAGTAACCGGAGACTGCACAAAATCTTCAGCTTTGGCAGTACGAAGTTGATTCCACCACAACTCCGGTTTTTGATAAGCGTATGGAGTGGGTTTTTGCTTTACCTCATCGAGGCGCGCCTGAAGCTCGTCCCAGAATTTCTTTTCCATCTCCTTTGCCAGCTGCTGTGCATCATCTTCCCCATGCTCTAACAGATATTGAGTATAAACTTCGCGTGGGTTGGGGTGCTTATCTATAAGCGCATATAATTGAGGCTGCGTAAATTTTGGTTCGTCGCCTTCATTATGCCCATGACGGCGGTAGCATACCATATCTATAAAAATATCTTCATTGAATTTCTGACGAAATGCAACTGCAAGTGAGCATATTTTTACCACAGCTTCTGCATCATCTCCATTTACATGTAATACAGGTGCCTGCACCATAGATGCTATACTGGTGCAATAGTCGGCAGAACGTGCGTCCGTAAAATCGGTAGTAAAACCGATCTGGTTATTGATAACATAATGTATGGTGCCACCTGTGTAATACCCTTCGAGGTTGCACATCTGCAGCAATTCATATATCACACCCTGACCTGCTACGGCTGCATCGCCATGTATCAGGATAGGCAATACTTTGTGGTATTCTTCATTATAAAGTGTATCTGCTTTGGCACGTGAATAGCCTTCCACAACAGGATCCACTACTTCAAGATGTGAGGGGTTTGGTGCCAATTGCAGGTTGATATCCTTACCACTGGGTGTTTTAATATTAGAATGAAAGCCGAGATGATATTTTACATCTCCGCTACCCATAGTAGTGTCGTCGGGAACAGTACCTTCAAATTCAGAGAAGATCTGTTCGTAAGTTTTTCCTAAGGTATTTGCCAGCACATTCAGACGGCCACGATGTGCCATTCCTATCACTACTTCCTGTACCCCCTGATCTGCTGCGTCGTTAATAATAGTATCCAGTGCAGGGACAGTACCTTCTCCACCTTCCAGGCCAAAGCGTTTCTGACCTATATATTTTGTATTGAGGAATTTTTCAAAGATCACACCTTCGTTCAGCTTCTCAAGGATGCGTTTTTTTTCGTCGAGAGAAAGCTCTTTCTGCATCATTTCTTCAAACGCGTTCTGAACCCACTGGCATTTGGCATCATCATTAATGTAAGTGTATTCAGCACCTACATTACCGGCATATATTTTTTTAAGCTTGGCAACTATATCAACGAGCTTTACTTTGCCAAGGCCTATAAAACTACCGCTGTAAAATTCTGTGTTCAGATCCGCATCGCTTAAACCGAAATGCTCCAGCTCCAGATGTGCTTTACGATCCTTGCGCGGGCGTATAGGATTGGTAGTAGCAACCAGGTGACCGCGTTTGCGATAAGCGCGTATCAACTCGAACACAGCAAATTCTTTAGCTAACTGCTCATTGCTGATAGCAGCTTTCGTTCCTGTAGCAACGTGTCCGTTACCATTAGCACGGATTATTGCAAAGTCAAAACCTTCAAAAAATTTTTTCCATTCAGGATCAATGGCAGTGGCATCCTTAAGATAATCGTTGTACAGCGATTCAATGTAAGCGGGATTAGAACCCATTACGTATGAAAAATCTTCCATTTTTATAAACCAATAATTGGCGTAATTGCATTTAGAATTTTCATGTACAAAACGGTAATGTACAGTGAAATGTGCCTGCAAAGGTACTCCAAATCAGGAGATTTTTAGGTAAGAAAATGAATAATCAAGAGTATGATATCAGGTAGTGATTACAACCTCCAATCAATCACATTGTTATTAAATTTAATAAGTATTAACGTTGTATTAATTTATCATTACCCAGGTGAATCCAAAGCGTATCATAGCATCCTGGGCCGGGTACCCCGGGGCTGTAACTAGATTTGGACCGAAAAGTTGTTGTAATTGGTCGCCCATAACAAATGCCCGGAAACGTTTTATTCTAAAGCTAAAGAATACAGATGCTTGTGGGTTGTTGCCGAGGTAATACGTATTCTGATAATAGAAACGATTAAAGAATGGGTTGTAACCGGCAGCGTAATAGGCTGTAGTATATCTTATTTCTACTCCTGTAGCAATCTTTAAAGCTCTTTTAAATAAAGCAGCTTCATAACTTAGCTGGTGCCTTCCTAAAAGCGCCGGAACATTTATCGGCGCTCCTCCCGTAGGTTGCTGGTAAGCTAATTCATTATCTAAAATAAAATTGCCTAACCTAAACTCTTTTCTCGCCCAGATTTCGGTGACATTAAAAGGATTTTTATCCTGAAGGAATTTTTGAGTTTGGTCGAGATAAATGTAATTATCAACTAAATAGTTTCTTATGCCACCTGAGAGTCGAAGCCGTGGGCTGCTAAGCTGGGCATATACTTGTGTTATACTCTCTTTATTAAATGTAGAGGGTATATATGTGAAATACTGGTTCTCGTAAATAGTATAGTTATAAGGCGCGTTGTTTAGCTGTTGCTGAAATCCTGCAACAATATTTCCCCACCCGCCTTTAAAATCTTTCCCTGCGGAAGCATGCAGTAAAAAATCTCCCGCATCTTCTCCGGTAAGGAAAAATTGAGCATTAGCCTGGTAAGAAAATTGACCTGGTTGTAATGCTTCTTTCTTCAGCTCCCCAATTAAGTAGTTACTAAGTATGTTATCGCGGGAAAATCCTGTTGCATAAGAGGTGATAAAATTATCAATGCGATTGCCTGCACCGGCGCTAAATTCTACCTGCTTATCATTGGTGCCGAGAAAACCATTGAATAATATCCTGTTGTCGATCCAAACCCATTTCTGTTGAGAAAGTACCGAATCGCCCCCCTGACCAGCTATAGGATTAGCGCCTATGAACGAATATTGGAAGAGGCTGGCATAACGAAAAGAATCGGGAGATAGATCTTTATACTCATGCTTTTCTGTACTTAGTTCAAATTTGTGCGTGATGCTAAAGCGTGGTGTTAGCTTATAAGTATATCGTGTAGAATCTTCGTTGTATAAAGTATCGCCTTTACCCCATACGTAGCTATGTTGTATAAGCATGGTAAAATCGCGCTGCATATTAGTTACAGAAGAGCGCAGGGTACTATATATATCGTTTTCGAAGGCTACGGGAATTGTTTTCCTGTCACTATATTGGCTGCTATCCAATTGTGAGGCATCAAAAATACCTCCGTTTTCGTCCTGCTGCTGTTTGTTGTATATCAGCGCTCCAAATAACTGGTAATGTTTGTCTTTGCTTTGATAATTAGTTGTAAGATTTGCGTTATCATCATTTACACGCTGTATCTTGTAAAAGCCCTGCGCATTGATTTTTCGATATTGAAAAGAAAAATTCCAGTTTGGCCTTATGTTTTGCGTGTGCATTACTTCGGCCATCTGCTCCAGTTTGCTACCCAAACTATAAGTAAATGCAGTATATGGTCGTGTAGTATTATAATATTTTAAGCTATCGGGTAAAAACCTGTATATATCAAAAACATGATAACCCAATGTCGGTCCAAGCCTGTCTTCGGGTGTAAAAAGTAAGTTTTGAGCCGGGCTACCGAGATTGCCTAAATCCTGGTACCAGGGTTGGGTAAAAGACCTGCGATGAAAAGTATGTAATGATGTATCAGGAGTATAGGTTTGCTCCGAATTAAGCCGTCTGAAGGAAATGTGTGCTTCCTGGTCTTTCCATTTGCTTGTATTGCTTTTATTTGCGTTAGTATCCCTTTGAGGGGCATTGGTCAACGTAGTAGGCTGCCCCGGGGCACCACCTGAAAGAGTTGATTGCGCAAAAGCAGGTTTGCTGCAAAGCAGCAGGCATAAAAAAACAAGTAATAAATAAGGAAACCAGGCTTTGACTTTCAACTATGCGTATTTTATAGCGGCAAACAAAGTTAATTGAATAGATTTACTAACAATATTTATGCCTATTATCATAATCGTTGCACAAGGCTATTCACCAACTTTGCAAGTTTGGGGGCAGCAGCATTAGCAGCCTCGAGCACTTCCTCATGAGTAATTTTTATTAATTGTTCGCTCAACCCCAGATCTGTGATAACACTGGCTGCGAAAACTCTCATGTTACTATGTATGGCTACTATCACTTCAGGCACTGTGCTCATGCCAACTGCGTCTGCTCCTATTATATGAAGCCATTTGTATTCCGCATGTGTTTCGAAAGTGGGACCTGTAAGGCCGGCATATACACCTGTATGAACATCAAGTAATTGCTCTTTGGCTATTTCCTGTGCCATAGCTATCAGCTTGCTATCGTAAGGGTGGCTCATATCAGGGAACCGTATACCAAGACGCTCATCGTTAGCACCACGCAGAGGGTGTTCCGGGAAGAGATTTATATGGTCTTTTATTATCATTAAGTCGCCAATCTTAAATGCCGGATTCATGCCTCCGGCAGCATTGGATACTATTAATGTTTCTGCACCTAATGCTTTTATAACACGAACAGGAAAGGTTATCTCCTTCATATTATAACCTTCATAATAATGAAAGCGCCCCGCCATCATCACAACAGCTTTACCCCCAAGATACCCGAACACCAGTTTCCCGTCATGACCCTGTACCGTAGAAATAGGAAAATTGGGAATGTCTGAATAAGATATCTCTGTTTCTTTTTCAATAAGATGAATCAGGTCTCCTAATCCACTTCCCAGGATAATGCCCACTTCGGGAGATAATTTTACTTTGTTTTTAATGTATGCGGTAGTTGCGCTAATGTTATCGAATAAGCTCATACAGTAAGACTGGAGTAATAAATTGACTATTTATTTTGGTTCTTCAAATCCCGGATTAGGCATAGTATTCACATCGGGCTTAGGTATTAATGTGGGCAAATCAAGAAAATGCCGTTGCTCGATAGTTTCGATCGAGGCTTTTCTTTTCAGTAAGCCACCCACCAGTACTTTCATATCTTTTGCTGCAAGATGCAGTATGTCATTTTTTAAACGGATTTTGGCTAATGTCCTTCCGATAATAAGAAAGAGCAAAGCTATAATTCCTATCAGTACATACACAGCCACATTGAAATATACAAGATTAACGACCCCCACGGAATTACGGAATTCGGAATTGTACATCATATCATTCAAAGTGGTAAACGGGAAGATCTTATTCATGGTAATTGCAAAGGCTATAGCACCTGCAAATAATAAATAGCAAATAACTTCGAAAAAGATGAGGGCGCTTTTACTTAATAGTCTTCTCGCAGCTGGGGTACGTAAGGATGCCTCTAAGGGTTCAAAAAGGTCGATCTGGTCATAGACAAATTTTTTCTGTTCCTTAAAATCATATAACAAATCGTCTTGCAGGCGTGACATGGCTTGATGATTTTGTGCAAATGTAATATGCCAATTTAGACAAGGGGTAGCGTTTTATCAACATAGATGTAATTTTTGAAGATTTTCCTATATAACTGCGTTTGTTTTCGGAACTTTGCATATTCCAAAAAAAAGGACATATAAATCAAACATAATTTGATTTATTGAATTTATTTTAATGAAATACGAAAAAGAGATAAGCAAGCGCAGAACATTTGCCATCATTTCGCATCCCGATGCCGGTAAAACTACACTTACTGAAAAATTACTACTTTTTGGGGGAGCTATACAGGTGGCGGGGGCTGTGAAAAGTAATAAGATAAAAAAGCATGCTACCAGCGACTTTATGGAAATAGAACGTCAGAGAGGTATCTCTGTGGCTACATCCGTAATGAGCTTTGAATACAATGATGTCCTTATTAATCTTTTAGATACACCAGGTCACAAAGATTTCGCGGAAGATACTTATAGAACGCTTACTGCGGTGGATAGTGTTATACTGGTAATAGATAGCGTGAACGGTGTAGAAGAACAAACCCGTAAACTAATGGAAGTATGCCGCATGCGCGATACCCCGGTGATAGTATTTGTCAATAAGCTGGATCGTGATGGTAAATACCCTTTTGATTTGCTGGACGAAATAGAAAAAGAGCTGAAAATATCATTACATCCTCTTTCCTGGCCCATTAACATGGGTAAAGAATTTAAAGGAGTATATAATCTTTACGATAAAAACCTGCTGTTATTTACTCCTAACCAAAAGGCCACAGAAGAAAATACGGTACCTATCAATGATCTGACGGATAAGCTGCTGGATGAAAAGGTGGGTAAAAGAGATGCCAATCAATTACGTGAAGATGTGGAACTTCTGGAGGGGGTATATGGAGAATTAGACACTGATGCATATCTGAAAGGGAAAGTTGCTCCGGTATTCTTTGGTAGTGCTGTAAACAATTTTGGTGTTAAGGAGTTACTCGATACATTTATTAGAATTGCACCCCTGCCTTTAGGTAGAGAAACAGATAAACGATATGTATCTCCTGATGAGGACAAGTTTACTGGTTTTATTTTTAAGATACACGCTAATCTCGATCCCCGCCATAGAGACCGCATAGCATTTTTACGGGTTTGTTCAGGGAAGTTTGAAAGAAATACTTTTTATCATCATACACGCCTTGATAAAGATGTACGGTTTAGTAATCCTTATTCTTTTATGGCGCGTGATAAGGACGTGATTGAGGAGGCTTTTCCCGGGGATGTGGTTGGGTTGTTTGATACGGGAAATTTTAAAATAGGAGACACACTTACTGAAGGCGAGCAATTGCAATTCACAGGCATACCTACTTTTTCACCGGAATTATTTAAGGAATTGGTGAATAAAGATCCAATGAAGACCAAGCAACTGGAAAAGGGTATTAGGCAGCTTACTGATGAAGGGGTTGCACAGCTATTTACCCAGCATGGTGGCAACAGGAAAATAATAGGCTGTGTCGGGGAATTACAATTTGAGGTAATACAGTATAGATTGTTGCAGGAATATGGAGCTTCTTGTTCATTTGTTCCCCTTGCTTTTTACAAAGCTTGCTGGATAACAGGAGACAAAAAAGCTATCGATGATTTTGTGCGTTTTAAGCAAAGCAATATAATGGAAGATAAGGATGGTAATCTGGTATACCTTGCTCAAAGTGAATGGTTTTTAAACACAGAACGACAGAATAATCCTGCAATAGAATTTCATTTTACTTCGGAGTTCAAAACTGCGATGGCCAAATAAAAAAGAGGCAAAAATTTATCTCACCCGTTTAAGGGTATTAAAAAGTATGCGAAAACAGCATACTTTTATTTTTTAACACACACATAATCTCAACAACATGAACACAAAGCTCATTGCGCTATCATTCACTGCGCTTTGCTTTGCTGCATGTCAGCCAGCAAAACAAAAAACTGAAAATAAAATGGACATTCTATGGGCAGATGTAGATAGTACTGCTAATCCCGCCAATGATTTTTTTGATTATGCTAATGGTAACTGGATAAAGAATAATGCTATCCCTGCTGACGAAACAAGCTGGGGAATAGGTCAGTTGGTACAAAAAGAACTGTATGAGCGCCTGAGGCATATAAACGAAGAGGCGTTGAAACAAAGCAATGCAACAGGCATAACTAAGAAAATAGGTGATTTCTGGTATGCCGGAATGGATTCGGCAGGTATTGAAAAGCAGGGTATAGAGCCACTGCGAGACGAATTGAATAAAATAGCTGCATTACAAACGCCAAAGGACGTTATGACGCAAGCCGCGCATATGCATACTTATGGAACTGGTGTTTTTTATGACGAGGGAGTATCACAGGATGAAAAAAACAGCAATGAGAATGCTTATTACATGAGCCAGGGTGGTATAGGATTGCCTAACAGGGATTATTATTTCAATACCGACGAACGTACTACTAAAATACGCAATGCCTACCCAGGCTATGTGGCAACGATATTTGAGCTAATGGGCGTGGATAGTAACCAGGCTAAGGCTAAAGCTACTGCAGTAATAGCATTGGAAACCAAGCTCGCAGCTCAATCGCGCAAGCTTGAAGACCTGCGCGACCCATATAAGAACTATAATAAAATGGCCATATCTGAATTACACACTTTATCTCCTAATATAGAATGGCCTGTTTACCTGGCTGCTATGGGTGTGCAGCATATAGATAGCGTAATTATTGGTCAGCCGGAATTTTATAAGGAATTGGATAAAGTAATTTCCCAGGAGAATATGCAAACGCTGAAAGATTATATGTCTTACCATTTAGTAAGAACATTTGCTTCATATATGAGTACCCCGTTTGTAGATGCCAATTTTAATTTTTACAATAAATTATTGCGCGGCGCCGAGCAGCAGAGACCGAGGTGGAAACGGGTGCTTGATGCCGAAGAAAAGGCAATGGGAGAGGCTTTAGGACAGCTCTTTGTAAAAGAGTATTTCAATGAAAATGCCAAGAAACGATATGAACAAATAGTAGAGAATGTACGTAGCGCCTATAAAGCACGTATGGAAAAGCTGGACTGGATGAGCGACAGCACGAAACAAAAGGCCCTTCACAAGCTGGCCATGATAAGAAAGAAAGTTGGATATCCTGATAAATGGAAAGATTTTTCAAATCTGCAGATAGACCGTAGCTCATTTGCACAAAATATGATGCATGCCAACCAATGGTGGAATAACTTTGAAATGAATAAGCTGGGCAAGCCGGTTGATAGGGATGAATGGGATATGTCGCCTCAAACATATAATGCCTATTACAATCCATCTAATAATGAAATAGTATTGCCGGCTGGAATGTTTACAGTGCCGGGCTACAGGGACGAGCAATTAGATGATGCATTAGTATATGGCTATGCGGCAGCATCAACTGTAGGACACGAAATGACACACGGATTTGATGATGAAGGCCGTCAATATGATGAAAATGGCAATTTGCGCAACTGGTGGACCAAGCAGGATGAAGAACAGTTTAAGAAACGTTCAGATGTATTAGTAAAGCAGTTTGATGGCATGGTGGCTGTGGATACCCTACATATCAATGGGAGAGCCTCGCTTGGTGAAAACCTGGCAGATTTGGGTGGTATCCTTATAGGGCTGGATGCTTTTAAGCAGACAGATGCTTATAAAAAAGGCGAAAAAATAGGAGGATATACGCCGCTACAGCGCTTTTTCCTGGGATATGCCCTGAGCTGGATGATACAGATAAGGAAAGAACAGATTGCTTCGCAGATATTGACGGATGTACATGCACCTGCAAAATTCCGCGTAAACGGGCCATTACCAAATGTCCCCGACTTCTACAATGCATTTAATGTGAAGCCAGGAGATAAAATGTATATACCTGATAGTATGAGGGTAAACCTTTGGTAACAGATGCCATTAATTCTGATTTAATAAAGCTAATTTTATTAATATAAATAAGCGTCGATGAATTATATTCGCGGCGCTTATTATTTAGGCGTAAATTTTATTAATTTTTAGCCCAATTATTATTGGCCATGAACATAGAGAAACTACTAATCGCTAACAGAGGAGAGATATCTATACGTATTTCACGTGCTGCAACCGAATTGAACATTCCCACTGTTGCTGTCTACACTTATGAAGACCGCTACTCATTGCATCGCTATAAATCTGAAGAAGCCTATCAGATAGGGGCAGATACAGACCCACTAAAGCCATACCTGAATATGGATGAAATCATCCGGGTGGCTAAAGAATGTGGTGCTAATGCGATACATCCCGGTTATGGTTTCCTTTCGGAAAATGCGGAGTTTGCGAGAAGATGTGCTGCAAACAACATCATTTTTGTTGGCCCAAGCCCCGACGCTATGGCTGCCTTAGGAGACAAGGTGACAGCAAAAGAGGTAGCTAAAAAAGCTGCAATACCTATAATTGAAAGCAACAAGGAAAGCCTTACAGATGAGAACATTGCTATAAAAGAAGCAAATAGAATAGGTTACCCTCTGATGCTTAAAGCTGCTGCAGGCGGTGGTGGTAGAGGTATGCGTGTAGTTCGTAATGACGAGCAGTTGAGAAAATCATTTCATGAAGCACGCAGCGAAGCAAAGAATGCGTTTGGAGACGATACAGTTTTTCTTGAAAAATTCGTTGAGAACCCAAAGCATATAGAAGTGCAGATAGCTGCCGACAGGCATGGCAATATAGTACACCTTTATGAGCGTGATTGTTCTGTACAACGCCGTTTTCAGAAGGTGGTGGAAATGGCACCTTCAAGCACATTGAAGAATGAAACACTAAAAAAATTATATGGCTATGCTGTAAGCATTGCTTCTGCTGTGAATTATAACAACCTTGGTACCGTTGAATTTCTAGTGGATAGTGATGAGAATATTTATTTCATTGAAGTAAACCCACGTATCCAGGTAGAACATACTGTTACAGAGTTAATTACCGGGATAGACCTGATAAAGACACAACTCTATATCGCATCAGGATATAAGCTCTCCGATCCGCATATAGGATTGGGCGACCAAAATAAAATACCAAAGAATGGTGTAGCGATACAATGCCGTATTACTACAGAAGACCCAATCAATGATTTTAAGCCGGATTATGGTACACTGCTTACTTACAGAAACGCTACAGGCTTTGGTGTAAGATTGGATGAAGGAAGCACATATCCTGGCATGAAGATCAGCCCATTTTTTGATTCGATGTTGGTGAAGGTGAGTACCTGGGGTAATTCGCTACAGGATGCCGCACAGAAAATGCATCGCGCATTACGTGAGTTCAGGATACGAGGAGTGAAGAACAATATTCAGTTCCTGGAAAATCTGATAACCAATCCCGATTTTATATCCGGTAAATCCACTGTAAATTTTATACAGGATCATCCTGAGTTGTTTAGATTCTCTACACGCCAGGACCGTGGTACAAAAATGCTGAATTTTCTTGCTGAAGTTACAGTGAATGGTAATCCTGATGTGAAGGTGAAAAATAACGATAAGCAATTTGAAAAACCTATAGTACCGGCATATGATACAACTGCACCCTATCCAAAGGGCACAAAAGACTTATTGACAGAATTAGGTCCTGAAGAATTTAGCAAGTGGCTGAAAAACGAGAAGAAAATTCATTACACTGATACAACATTCCGCGATGCTCATCAATCGTTGTTAGCTACAAGAATGCGCACATACGATATGTTGAAGGTTGCAAAAAGTTTTGCGATGCATCATCCGCAAACGTTCAGCATGGAAGTATGGGGTGGTGCTACATTTGACGTGTGCATCCGTTTTTTGAATGAAGATCCATGGAAGCGCCTTGAAGCATTAAGAAAAGAAATTCCGAACATACTGTTGCAAATGTTGATAAGAGGCTGCAATGGTGTAGGCTATGCTGCTTATCCTGATAATCTTATCGAGACATTTGTAGAAAAATCGTGGGAGAAGGGAGTAGATATTTTTCGCATTTTCGATTCGCTGAACTGGATGGAAAATATTGCACCTTGTATTGAAATGGTTCGTAAGCGCACAAAAGGTCTTGCTGAAGGTGCATTGTGCTATACCGGTGATATTCTTGATCCTCAACGTACAAAATACACACTCGAGTATTATTTGCGGCTTGCTAAAGATTTAGAAAATGCTGGAGCGCATATTCTTGCCATTAAAGATATGTCGGGTCTTTTAAAACCCAATGCTGCGAAGGTGCTTGTAGAAGCATTAAAAGCTACTGTGAATATACCTGTGCATCTGCATACGCATGATACCTCATCATTGCAACCTGCTACTTATATGAAGGCTATAGAAGCAGGGGTAGATGTGGTGGATTGTGCACTGGGCTCTTTATCAGGATTGACATCTCAGCCAAATTTTAATGCTGTGGTGGAAATGATGAGATTTCACGAGAGAGAAAATCCTTATGATATTAAGTCATTGAATCAATTCTCAAATTATTGGGAAGCAGTTCGTGAGTATTACTATCCATTCGAATCGGGATTGAAAGCAAGCGCTGCAGAAGTGTTTCAGCATGAGATACCTGGAGGACAATATTCTAACCTGAAGCCACAAGCCATAGCTCTTGGACTGGGAGATAAATTTGAAGAGATAAAGGAAATGTATGCTACAGTGAACATGATGTTTGGTGATATTGTAAAAGTTACTCCAAGCTCTAAGGTGGTAGGTGATATGGCGCAATTTATGGTTGCCAATAGCCTAACTCCGGAAGATATTTATCAAAAAGGAGAAACTATCTCATTCCCTGAATCTGTGCAGCAATTTTTTATGGGTGAGATTGGTCAACCCGAAGGAGGCTTCCCGAAAGACTTGCAAAAGATTGTCTTGAAGGATAAAAAGCCTTTTGCAGACAGACCTAATAAGCATTTGCCACAAATAGATTTTGATAAAGATTTCGCTGCATTTCAAGAGAAATATGGTAATGATCTTACGTTGTTAGATTTTCTTTCCTACAAGTTTTATCCTAAGGTATTTGAGGATGGATTGAAATTCCGCAGAGAATTTGGTGATGTGTCTGTAGTGCCTACACCTATCTTTTTATATGGGATGAAGATGGGTATGGATACTACTTTGGAAATTGCTAAGGGAAAGACCTTGCTTATAAGGCTGCTGAGCATAGGGCCTGTTGATGATAAAGGACATAGAACTGTGTTTTTCAAATTGAATGGACAAACGCGAAATGTGGAAGTGCTTGACAAATCAGTGAAGGTGCAAAGGGTAGAAAACAAGAAAGCAGATAAAAGCAATGAAAGGCATATTGGCGCACCATTACAAGGTATGTTGTCGAAGCTGCTGGTAAATAAGAATGATAAAATAAAGAAGAACCAGCCGCTGTTTGTGATTGAAGCAATGAAGATGGAAACTGTAATTACTTCTCCATTTGATGGTGCTGTAAATCACATAGAATTAAATACCGGAAGTCTTGTAAATACCAATGACCTTGTGATGGAGCTCAACTAATGTCATCAAAATAAAAATGCTTAAAAGGTTCGGATATTCCGGACCTTTTTAATTTTCTGCAATTGTCCAGCTTTCGGTTAGAGCTTCAATTGTATCTGTATTGCCTGTTATTTCTGCTAGCCTTTGAATTACTCTTTCCACGAGTGAATCGGGACAGGAGGCACCTGAGGTAAGCATTATTTTTACGTTCTTATTGTCGGGTAGATAGTTATTTGTTTCAACTTCCGTATGTGTATGTAAATCGAAATGACGAATAATATCGGAAGAAATGAGGCAATCTTCATTTTTGATAAAGTAAGTAGGTAGCTTTTCTTCGCACAGCTCTACCAGGTGAGATGTATTGGAGCTATTGTAACCACCGATAACTATAGCAAGATCTGCGTGCTGTTCCAGCATGCCTTGTACTGCGCTCTGGTTATCGTTTGTTGCATAGCATAGAGTGTCTCTTGTATCGGCAAATCTCTCTGAAGTTTTATCAGAAGGTAAATTGTAGTGTTCTACAATTATCTGTTTCAAATAGTCTGCTATGGCCTGCGTTTCACTTGCCAACATCGTTGTTTGGTTTACTACACCAATTCTTTGCAAATCTTTTGCAACATCAAATCCTTCAGAATATTGATTTTTGAAATCACTATAAAAACTTTCTGCCGGAAGTGCACCTGTTATATATTTGGCAAGGTGCTTTGCCTGTTCCATATCCTTAACGATTACAGTAGGAGTATTGGCTTTGCTGTGTGAGAAAGTGGCTCTCGTTTCTTCATGTTTTGGCTTACCATGCACGATGATTGTATAACCCTCCTGACCTATTTTTTCTGCACGGTTCCACACTTTTTCTACAAATGGGCAGGTGGTTTCATATTGGGTTGGCTCTATCCCTTTTTCGCGCAGCTTTTGTTCCAATTCTAACGTGGTACCAAAAGCCGGGATTATTACAATATCATCGCTATTTAATTCATCCCAGTTTATAAGTAACGTACCGTCTGTGTTCATTATAAAACATACTCCTAATGCTTGTAAATCAGCATTAACACCGGGGTTATGAATCATTTCGCTAAGGAGAAATACCCTTTTATCAGGATTTTCAGCTACAGCACGAAAAGCAATCTCAATAGCATTTTCGACACCATAACAAAAGCCAAAATGCCTGGCAAGAATAATCTGCAAAGAGCCAAGTTGTAATATAGTTGGAGTAAAGTCCTTTTTCATCTTGTCCTCTGATTTGCGCTTTTGCTTAATAGCGGTTACGAGAGAACTACGATAATGGACAGGAACATTAAAAGATTTCATGTATTAAAGAATATGCAAAGTTACAGAAACGGGCGTTAAGGAAACGATAATGAGATTTTGTTAGTCTTCCTCCTCACCAAATGCGGTCTGCACTACATCTGCTTTTAACCCATATTTTTCACGGAGATAGCGGGCTAAAGTAGCGCTAAAACCGTGTGTTACATAAACACATTCAGCTTCGGTAGCCCTGATAGTATCTAACAACCCTTTCCAATCGGCATGATCACTTAGTGCAAAGCCGGCATCTGCATTTCTGCGACGCTGCACACCCCTTACCTGCATCCATCCGCTGCAAATGCCTAATGAATAAGGCTGCCAGCGGCGCATCCAGGGACTATTAACAGCTGAGGGTGGAACGAGAATGATGCCATTTTTTACCTGGTCTTTGGGTGTTTCCGGAGTCAGGTATTCTATTTCAGGGAAAGACATAAACTGTTTTATAGCTTCCTGCATATAGTAAATTGCTCCATGTGCATAGAATTTGTGACCATAGGCTAATAATGCATGTATCAGGCGCTGGGCTTTGCCAAGACTATAGGTCTCCAATATACTATTGCGGCTAATGGATTGATTGTGCAGAACCCATGCATGGATTTTATCCATTACCTGAGACTGTGGTAGCCACTGATAAATAGGGAGGCCAAAAGTGCTTTCTGTAATAAAAGTGTTGCATTTTACCGGCTCAAAAGGAACCGTTATGCCATCGTCTTGTGTTTTATAGTCGCCGGAAACTACCCATGTTTCTCCTTTATATTCAACTTTTATTTGAGCTGAGCCAATTATATGACCGGCAGGGAATAAAGTGACATTAACACCATTAATGCCGAGTGTTTGCTTGTAATCTACAGTCTGTATAGCGATGTCCTGACCCAGACGTGCTTTTAGCAGGTAATAACTGTCTTTGTGAGCCAGATACAAGGCATTGCCAACACGGGCATGATCGGAATGGGCGTGCGTAATAATGGCACGATGGACAGGCCGCCAAGGGTCGATATAAAAATCCCCTTGTTTACAATAAAGACCGTTGTCTGTGAATGTTATTAATCCCATAGATAATAATACTAAACTATAACAAATGCTAAGTAATGCTGATAACTGCTGTTAAAATTTTGTTGCCATCAAAATTTGTTATGTGATTTTAGTGAAATAATTTAGAAAATTGCATAATGAAAGGTTTATTTCAGTATATCTATATCCTGCCATAGAGGAAATGCGTTATAAAAGGAAGATAATTTTTTTGGTTTTACTGATTGTCATTTTGACAATCATGGAGTTTGTTTTACCTAACCATCCCCATGCTGTAGTTATATATGATAAGTATATTTTTCTGCCTTACCAATCATTGCGAAATTTAATCTTTGGTCATATACCAATAAGCGTTGGTGATATTTTGTACCTGGTTGGAGGCTTGTGTATTATTATACAATTGCTGCGATGGATTTATTATGTGATAAAATTTAAAACGCATAAACATTACCTGGCAACTTCCTTTCTGCATACTGTTATTACTGTTGAAATATTATACATATTGTTTATCATCGGTTGGGGAGCTAATTACTATAAGCCTAATATCTCTACTTATTGGAAACTAAATGAAGAACAGGTGAATAATGATTCTGATATTATCTGGTTTGATCGCTACCTGATCGGTAAATTAAACTATTATGCTCCGCATTATCATTCTTTAACTTTCAAAGAAGTAGACAAAAGATCAATACAATATTATAAGGACTACACAGATAGCAAAACCAAGCTGCGTGGCCTCGGAGCTAAAGCTTCCATATTTGGTTACCTGATGCAGAACCTTGGTATACAAGGATATTACAATCCTTTTACCGGAGAGGCACAGGTGAATAGGTTTTTGCCGCCGTTCATGCTGCCATTTGTGATATGCCATGAGATGGCGCATCAATCGGGTATTGCTGCAGAGGATGATGCCAATCTATTGTCGTATGCCATCGGTACTACAGTAAATGATTCCACTTTTAATTATTCGTCTTACTTTAACATCTGGCTATATGCCCAAGGTAAGGTCCGTCATATAAGCCCTAAGTTTGCCAAAAGCCTGGAACATGAATTAAATGCTCTTACTCTATCTCAAATAGATACATTAAGAGAGATACGCCGAAAATACCAGGGGAAACTGAGCGACTATAGCGGAGAACTCTATGATGAGTACCTGCGTATGCATCAACAAAAAGAGGGCATTCTGAGCTATGGCAAAGTTGCACTCAGCGCACTGGTGTTTGAACAAAGAAGATTATTACAAAAACACTTTGTTATCAGTATTCCTTAGCCTTTATATTCTCCCCAAACCGAACGAAGTGTGTCTGAAATCTCTCCCAATGTGCAGAGATTCTCTACTGCTTCTATTATGGCGGGCATTAAATTTTCGGTTGTTGTAGCCCTTCTTTTTATTTCGTTAAGACATTCAGTTGCTTTATTGTTATTTCTTCTCTGGCGCAGGGATCTTAATTTTTCTGTTTGCTGAGTACGTATAGAATCATCTATTTTCAGTACGGGAGTCTCTTCTGTTTCTTTTGAGATAAACTTGTTGACTCCAACAATTACTTTTTCATTGTCCTCGATGGCTTTATTGTATGCGTATGCAGCACGGGCTATTTCGTCCTGGATGAAATGCTGTTCAATGGCCTGTACCGAGCCGCCCATTACATCAATCTTTTCAATTAGCTTCCATGCTGCAGCTTCTACTTCATTAGTTAATTGCTCTACATAAAAAGAACCAGCGAGCGGATCGACTGTTTGAGTAGCGCCGCTTTCGTATGCCAATATTTGCTGTGTTCTCAATGCTATTGTTGCAGCCTCTTCAGTGGGTAACGATAGCGCTTCATCGTAGCCATTGGTGTGTAATGATTGGGTGCCCCCTAATACAGCACTTAATGCCTGTAACGTAACACGAACGATATTGTTTTTAGGTTGCTGTGCAGTAAGTGTGCTTCCGCCTGTTTGAGTATGGAAGCGTAACATTTGTGCTTTAGGATCTGTAGCGCCCAGTGAGCGAGTGATATTTGCCCACATGCGACGAGCAGCCCGGAATTTAGCCACTTCCTCAAATAAGTTGTTATGTGCATTGAAGAAGAAAGACAACCGTTGTGCAAAAACGTTTATGTCAAGTCCTTTTTCTATCGCGGCCTGTAAATATGCTTTGCCATTTGCCAGTGTAAACGCAAGCTCCTGTACAGCATTAGAACCCGCCTCGCGGATATGATAGCCTGAAATGGAAATAGTATTCCATTTAGGAACCTCTTTGCTGCAATATTCAAAAATATCGGTGATGAGGCGCATGGATGGTGTCGGCGGATAGATGTATGTGCCACGTGCTGCATACTCTTTCAATATGTCGTTCTGGACAGTGCCTGATATTTTTTTTATATCTGCGCCTTGTTTTTTTGCAAGGACTATGTAGAGAGATAAAAGAATAAATGCCGTGGCATTGATGGTCATCGAAGTGGAAATATCCTGAAGCTTGATGTCCTTGAATAATATTTCCATATCCTCCAATGAATCTATAGCGACACCAACCTTACCCACCTCACCCTCAGCCATAGGATGGTCTGAATCATAACCTATCTGGGTAGGCAGATCAAAAGCAACAGACAGACCCATAACGCCCTGGCTCAACAGATAATGATAGCGTTTGTTGGATTCTTCGGCAGTGCTGAAACCTGCGTACTGTCTCATCGTCCAGGGACGGTCGCGGTACATAGAGGAATGTATTCCCCTGGTAAATGGAAACTTGCCCGGCTGCTCTGTCATTGGTACAGGCTGATCATAAATCTGCCTGATAACAATACCAGCATCTGTAATGAAACTTTTATCTGACATGCAATTGTATTAATTGAATAAAATGAATTAAAACTTACTAAGCCGGAGCTGTAGAGCCATAAGAGAGAACACGTTTGGCCTCATCATTAATGATCTGCAGGGCAACATCTGTAGGCAATTCAGTTTCTACTGTAATTATGTAATCTATGATACGGGAATGTAACTCCTTAGCTGATGCTCCGCTATCAACACGCTGGGAAACCAGATTGATCATATTTAATTCCTGTTCCATTACGCCTTTTACAGTTTCCCACACCTGTCTTGAAACGTAAATCTGCTGTGCAAGGTTGTGCTCAAATTCTGTACGAATATTAAATACAAGCGCCTGCTGTAAATCGCCTGCTGTCATGCCCGGTTCGTAAACACGGGGAATTAACTGCCTAGGTTGCATGCGTTCTATGAACAGTACAAAACGTTCATAAGCCTGCAAACGAAGGCGAATTGTTATATCCTGGGTGTCTTTTAATAAAGCCAGTTGTTTTTTCTGAAGTTGTGTAACAAGGAATTTATGTACAATTATATAACTTGATATAAGCACTATAAGTGCCGGTATCGTGTATTTTAATAATTCTAATGCCGTATTCATATTTATTAATTCGCTGACAAAATAAGGTGTTTTTTAATAATGGAGGATTAAGCCCCAGCTGTTTCAAATTCCTCAATCGGTAAAATAATTGAGAAATAGGGAAATGGGAAATGTTTTTTTGCTACGAAATGCTTTGTTGACAATAGTTATGTAAATAATTCACCACTCGATTTATTCCCCATCCATACCCCATTTTGCCGCAGTGATTTCCCAAAATTTCCCATGCATTATCCTTGCCTCATCCTGAAATAGGTTTACACCTTTGTTAGATAATCCTGTTTTTTGTTTACATGTCATTTTATAGTCATCACAACATTCCTTTTTAATAGGAACTTTTAGAGAATAAAGTTACAAAGCGTAAATGCAATTAATTAGATAAGATACCAACAATAATCGGGGGTTATTGTATCATGTGATCTAAGTATCTGCCAATGTCGAACCCTCTTACATCAATTGGCGGTTTGGCAACCGGTGATGTTATATTATACTGTAGGATGTATGTATAATTTTTGGTTGGATTTAGATCTCGAGACAGAGGATGGATAAGGTTGTCAAAATGATAAACTGACCTCAGTAGCCAGTAGTTGTTATTTAGCTTTTCAAATGAAAATTTATCAACAGTATACTTTCGGTCCTTTTCGATTGCATTATCAATCCAGTTTTCGATATCTATTCTGTTTTTTAATTTTAAAAAGGATACTCTTTTAGTGTCTGTGATTTCTATATACAAATCTGTATAAAAGCTTACGGCGTAGGTAATTGTATTGACGTGCATTTCTGTAAGCTCAATATATCTTTTTTGTGCCATGTTGCTCATTTTACGGCTATATCCAAATGCAATTAATAATGGAGAATATTTTATATTCGCATTAGAATCTATAAATACAAGGTCATAATATTTTATATTGTTGTCTGTATAAGTTGAAACCACCGTTTTCCCCTTTTCTTTCAGTCCGATATATCTTTTTAATAATTTTTGAAAACTACCTTGAATAATCTTATCATCTTCATATATGTAATTACTTCTTAATTCCTTTGTTAAAGTATTCTTATAAATTGTTGGTGTGTCTGATGTGCTACTAAATATATCATAGTGAAACGAATAATTACGTAATCCTTCTAGATAAATTATCTTACTAAAATCCAGTACAGTGTCGTTAGTAGCATATAACGTTGCTTTAAGTATAGCCTTTAGTGTATTTTTGGGGGGAAGGTAATTCAGTGGGACATTGTTTGCCGCTTTACTGATAATACTGTCTACATTAAGCTTGTTGGCGTTTATTTGCACATCACTTAATGTATAGTATTTTCTTTTCAGACTTATATTGTAGATGTTTTCTCCAGATTTTGTGTTTTCTATTTTGTCTTCAAAACCTAGCAATGACACTTTTAATATGCCTGTAGGATTGTTGTGAATCTTATAATAGCCATCGCTATCAGATGTCGTCATTTCTTCATTGACCTTTATAACAGCATCTGCTAAGGGTTGCCCTGTGTTGTAGTCAGTAATTCTGCCCTGTATTGGAAAATTCGCTTGGGCATTCGATTTGTTTGTAAGAAAAAGGAAAAAAAGGATAAAAAAAATTTTTTTTTCTTTCATGTACACGTATTATAAAAAACAACCGCGCAAAGGCGGCTGTTTTTTTAAAATATTAATTAGCTTTATTAGCTGCAACGTGACTGGACGCGTCACCTGCATCGTCTACTGCCTGATCAAGATCCCACTTCACTCCAATTCCGTTCACGTTCCAATTTTTGTCGAATTTGGGGTATGCATTTCCGTCTCCCACAAAGGCCCAAGTGTCAGTTGCTGCAACTGTAATCGCATGCCACACGTTTCTTATAAAACTACATTGTGGTGAGGACCAGCCTGTAGTTGGGGGATTAGGATTAGTTGCAATATTATACCAATAGGAATAACTATATTTTGCTATTGAACATGCACCTAATAATTCTGCTCCATCATTTCCTGTCATTGTTGCGGGATCAATAGATACAGTTAGGTTACTTGTTATTTGATTTTCCAAGTTTTGGATTTTTTGAATAAATTCCTCGGGTGTGTAAAATCCATGGTCTGGTGTATCTAATGCATCATGAAAAATTGATGCGAGAGTATCCCAATAAGGAGCACTAATAGAATCTGCCAAGCTATCTGTAATTAATTGTGGTGAAACATTTTGCCCATTAATTATGTCGGTAACAAGTCCAGTCGAATATGTAACTGCGCCTTGCAAATAGCTATATGTTTCTCCTGATGATGCCCATGACCCGAAATAAGTATCATTGTATGTTGCACCGTAATTGAATAATTGTTGAGAAGTAGCTGTTTGAAAATTGGGATCCTGTTGTACGTAATCCAAATAATTATTGTGTGAAATACCGAATTGGTCAAAGTTAAATCCGTTAACTATCACCTGCTTTTTCATATTAGGTGTAGTTGTCGTTTTGTTATAACTTGTTTTTTCTTTGTTGCAGGAAATAAGGCATAAAAAAGCTAGAAGCGATAATGATAAAAACAGTGATTTTGTCATTGAATTTTTGATTTTACAGGTTATTAAGGGTGCTTACTTTAAGGGTTTCAGCTGTCTTCCCGCTTGGCCAAGCGGGACAAAGCTATTATTTCATTTGCAATAAAGTCAAGTATTATTTGAGATATTTATAAACTAATTCGTTTAACCTTTATAGCTATTAAATTATAGGTTTGCTTAAGTTTTATGTAAAATTTCTATCTGTGAAATTCAGAAAAATTAGCAAAGATTCCCTCCAATGTTTGAAATATAGCAAGCATTGTGTTTGTTAAAAATCTGCACAGATACTTGCGCGGATATCAAAATGCCCCCAATAAAAACTATTCTTTTGCTGTAGTACATCGTAGAGTGCTTCTGTAATTATTGATGTCTTATCTGAAAAAGATTGTTTAAATCCTATACCAAATAATAAAGCAGATTCGTCTGTGCTATATCTTCTAATGTTGTCAGGCTTGTTATTGGAGTTATGGTAATAATAGGAGTATTGCATAAAATTGTAGTCGAAAGTTCCAACTGCATAAAGGGATTTCCAAAAGATGTATCGAGACCATAGACCTGGGAATAGTAACGTAGCTCGAGATTGGTATGCTGAGTTTGAGCTACCTACATTTTTGGATTGTTCAAAAATATAGCCAAATTCTACACCTGTCATAAGGTTATTGGTAATGTGATAACCAATCATTGGTGATAGCCCAAAGTAATAGTCATTATTAAGATAAACATAATCAGGTCCCAAAATCACTCCTGTTCCCCAGGTTATTTTATGTTTGAGATCAGGCTTGTCTTCTTTCTTATTTAGCTCTTCATTATTGTAAAAGTCCTGCGAGTAGTTATAGATATTCTGTGAGTGAGCTAAGGGTGATTTAATGCACAGGGCTATAATAAGAATTACATATTTTAGGCTACATCTATTTGTCATTTTTGAATTTATTTTAAGGATATAAATTATAGGTCGCTGACTACTAAGCTAAGCTATTTCTAAAGACTAATTAGCATGTAATTATTTTTCATGCTTAGTGAATTAAAGATTGGAAAGTGAGGTTGTCTATTGGAATATTTCAAATATTGTATTAGCACATAATCATCAATATTTATGTAAATCCGGAATGTTTAAGTGATTGTGTTAAATCCATATTTGGATTTTTAACTTAATTATATGGCACAGTTTTTAAAGATTTTTATAAATGGATTTTTAAACCAAAAACAATCTTATGCAGAATAAAGAAATGGCAAGCGACGTACTGAATGATCTGGTAAAGATCAATAATGATCGCGTAGAAGGATATCAAAGAGCTATTAACGAATCGAAGGACCTGGATGTGGATATGAAAGGAATGTTTGAAGAAATGATAAAACAAAGCGAGCAATATAAAAAAGAACTATCAGGCAGGATAAGACAATTAGGGGGGAATGTTGAAGCAGGCACTACCTCATCAGGTAAAATATACAGAGCATGGATGGATGTGAAAGCTACTTTTGCAGGTAGCGATAAAAAAGCTATACTGGCATCGTGCGAATTTGGTGAGGATGCAGCCCAAAGGGCATATGAAGCAGCATTGTCATCTGAGGCAGAAACAGACCAGGCTACAAAAGACCTGATAAATACCCAGCAGCAGGCACTCAAAGATTCTCACGATATAATAAAAAAATTCAGGGACGCACATGAAGCAGTAGGTTAAAAATGCCTGTTGGAATAGTTTTTTATGTTCAATAGGAACATTTAAATCAAAACGATTATGAAACCAGTTTTTAAAATTTCTATTTATCCATTGGCAGGACTTGTATTGCTTGCTCTCTGCTCATCACTAACAATTTCTTCATGTAGTGGTAATGGTACTAAAAGCAGTGATACCACTTCCAGTATGTCTACGACAACTACAGATACCACCGCGATGGCAGCCAAGCCGAGCGATACAGCGGCTAAAGGAGCTGAGGTTGACAAGAACGCAGCATTTGTAACAGATGTAGTAAAAGCCAATGCAGATGAAATAATGATGTTACAGGCCGGTATTGACAAAGGTACAAGCAAGGAATTAAAATCTGACGCGAAGAAAATGATAAAAGACCATAAGAGCCTGGCTAAGGAGATGGGCGACTATGCTTCTAAAAAGAATATGACATTGCCAACATTGGATACATCAATGAACAATATGGGAATGGATAATACTACGGGCAAAGATTGGGATAAAAGCTGGACAGATAAAATGGTAGACGGGCATCAAAAGACGATAGATAAATTTGAGGCGAGCCAAAATGAAGTGACAGATCCGGATCTTAAAACTCTTATCACCAACACATTACCTACATTACATTCCCACCTTGATATGTGTCAAAAACTTCAAAAAGATCTGAATAAATAACTTAAGATTTGGGGGTCTGGTAAATAGAGCGGGGGTCGGATTTATCCGACCCTTGCAATTTTTTATCACTTAAGATAGAATTGCTTGTAGAAGCATTTCCCCAATGCTGAGTAAATATGATATATGTAGATAATGTAAAACTATTTAAATATCAATACTAATTTTGTTTTGTATTGATAATTAGCAACTTATAAAGGATAGGTTTAAATAGTAGCGATTGAGATGCTTTGGCAAAGATTTTACTTATAACTACTTAAATTCAATTATTATGTTGGAAAATGAAAATAGCAACCAGGAAGATAAAGAAACCATACCGTTTATGAATACGATGACAGCATGTGTCAACAAAGTAGTAAAGGACGGTTATACAGATAGTTTTAAAGTGACCCGGGAAGGACTTTTTTCTATGGCAAAGGATAAGCATTACAAACCTGAGCAAGTGAAAGTCATCAACTTTTACCGCTTTGAAGGGCAATCTGATCCTGCTGATAATTCGATAATGTATGTGATAGAAACAGATGACGGATCGAAAGGAACATTGATAGACGCTTATGGCCCATACTCGGATGGGAGCGTGAATAAATTTATGCAACAGGTAGAGGATATAAGTAAAAAAGTAGAAAAAAAGGATTGAGAAAATAATATTGCAAGAAATCGCATAATAAAAGCAGCAGATTGTGGCTGCTTTTATTTTTTGGATTTAATTCCCTAGCGTTTTATTAATCTCCAATAAAATATTACTTAACAATCTTTGTATAATATTTCAAAACTTGAGTTTGTATTTGTAATTATTTTGGAACTGCGAACATGGATCTCTTTTAACAACTCACATTCATCTTTTTGCAAGAAGGATTTTGGGTAAGCACAAAAAAGTGAAAACCTTTCTTTTTGACTGTATTTATTCCATAACAGTTCGAGTTTAACTGTACCATCGTAGTTGCCCTGAGCTAATAATATAGCAGACATTTCGCGATAAGCGCGGATTTGCCTGTTACGTTTTTTAGCATTTTGAACGATTTCTGAAATACAACGCAAAAATAAATTCTCATCAGGTAACCCATTTACCATAAGTGTAGGAAGTATTTTTTCTGCAGGGACGGGTATATATCTTTCGTCTTCTATCAGATGATTTATATGCAAACCATGTAGTTCAAGCTTACGTTTTAGTTTTTCAAGATGTTTTGAGGATGCGATGACAACCGCACAATCGTTTGCATTTATTCCGGTGCCGACAAAACCTGCAAGAATATCCAAAAATTTGTCCTCATTCTCATAGAGCTGAAATACGGGAACTTGTTTAGCAACTTCATTCCAAAAAATATTGACTTTTATAGGTGTCCAATTGTTAACTGTTCCAGCCATTATACCTCTTTTCTTTAATTTCAAAAATACAAAGACGTATTACTTAACCTTAAATTAAAGACGCTTTTGTATGAATATTTTGTTAAGAAATATATTAGAATTATAATGTGTAGGCGGTCGAAACAAGATATAAAACTGGTCTATTGCCAGGAATAGATATATCAGTTAATAATATTGGCCTTAATCCTGAGAACAAAAAAACGGTTGTTTTGAGCATTTGTGAGGGCATAAACGTGTTTTTCAGTGGGTCCAGCGTCTAATTTGCTTGTATATAATGCTCCCCTGATCGTATCTTTTTCGTTAGGCAAAACCGGCTTATTACTTTGCTTTACAAATGTGCATCCACAAACTGCGTCTACTTTCTGAAGGATCAATGGATGGGTACCAGTGCTATGCAGAACGAAGGCAAAGCTTGCAGTATCGCCTTTTTTAATGTTGCCCAGATCTACTGTGGTGTTATCCCAAGTGATTGCAGCAAGGGAGTCTATTTTGTCAGTTTTGCCAGCATGGGTCTTACTATTTGAACAAGCTGTCGCAAAAAAAATCAGGGAGCCAAGTATTATAAGTCTCATAAAAAAGATAGTGGGATATTATTATTACTAACCGCATTTACCGTCGCACGGGCTTAGCCAGATAAGGCCACACCCAGTGGGGCTATCACTACATGGAAGCGATTGATTGCAGCGTTTTGAACCTGAACACCAGTCGTCGACGATGCAGCATCCGCAAGGGCCACCATCAGCTGGAGGCGGGAAATTCCAAACAGGCCCTCCTGAAGACCAACTACCAATCTCCAGAAAAGATGTGGTAATGTTTCTAATGTCATTATATGTGAGTCCAGCTATATTAGCATTAACAGTAGCGTTTACCCATGCTTCAATAGTATCTCTTGCAGTATCTGGCCCCTCATCAAATAAATGAACGGTTATTAATGATTGTAATTTCTGCAAAGCACTTATAGCAGCGCTACTTCCGCCATTGCCCTTGTACCCATTAATAACATCCTGAACCCTTGCCTGCCAAAGGTTAGACTTTTCGGTGTCATCCATCTGGTTATATATCTGTATCTGCACACTATCGGGATAACTATCGAACTCCTGCAAAGTGATCTGGCTCACATCCGCCATCAGAATGTGTTTTCTATTGCTGTCAGTATTGTTCGTAATTGGAATATGCTGTATGTTACTTTTTTGACACGCACTAAAATACAGAGACAATGCAATACAAAATGCCAATGGAAGACCTCTAAATAATGTTGTTTTCATAACTCCTTTTTGCCTCTAATTAGAAAAGTAATTTAATAAAAAAAGTTGTTTAAAAGACGGTATTACTAAATATTATACACTAAATTATGAATAATAAAAAAACTATACCCTCGAGCTACTCCATATTTTACCATTCTATTACAAAGAAGAATCATTTCTCATCGATTGGAAAAAATAATTTGAAGGTGGCCCCAGCTTCGAGATGCCCATGCGCAAGTATGTAACCCTCGTGATTAGCCATAATACGCTGGCAAATGGCCAACCCTATACCTTTACCTGAATAACCGGAATATTGATTGTGCAGCCGCTGGAATATCTGGAACATTTTATCAGCAAACTTATTATTGAAGCCTATACCATTGTCGGATATAGAAATCCGATTGAACTTTTTCTGAGATAATTTTTTATTAATGTCAATCAGCTCTTCACCATTTACTATTTCATTTGTAATAGAGATAGCAGGTATTACACCCTCACGAGAAAATTTCAGAGCATTGTCCAGCAGCGCTTTGAAAAGAATACTTAACTGTCTGGGATGGCCTTTAATAGCCGGTAACTCTCCGATGCTAATGATTGCCTTTTTTTCTTTTATTTTTTCATCGAGCTCTTCTATCACAAACCTGGCTATTTTATTCAGATTTGCATCTTCCTTATTCCCTTCGTCCTTGGTAAGGCTTGTAAGGTTTACGAGGTCTTCAATAAGATCCTGCATCCTGCTGGCGGCTTTATTAATACGATCCATGGTGGATGAAGTTTCTTCATCCATTGAATCTTTTTTGAGCCATAAAAAACGATTACTGAATACCTGTATTTTGCGCAGAGGCTCCTGCAGATCGTGAGATGCAGCATAAGCTATCTGCTCTAACTCTGAATGCGAGCGTGTGAGGTCTATAACCTTTGTTTGCAGTTCATCCTGGTATATTATGCGCCTTCTTAGCTCACTGATCATTAAAATGAAAAGGAAAACTGTAAGAGCACTAAATACAATAATCAAATATTTGATGGTATTGAAGGTAAGGCGTTCGTAAAATACCTTGTCTTCATTACGTTTTTTCAATATGTTGTTTTCATTGTTGTACATTTTCCTGGTTATCTGCAGGCATTCAAGCATATTTTTTCTTGCTTCGTAAAAGTATGGGGACAAGACGCCTGAATGGCTGGTATCGGTATATGCAAGATTCAGCCTTATATCTGATATAGCCAGAGAAAGTATCGTGCGGAGCATAATTAAATTGTTTTGCTCAACGGTATTATCTGAAGTATAGTATTTTAAGATAGCTGTTTGCCCAAGCGTTTCATCTACACTATTATTGAAGGCTATAAGGTTATTTGTATCGTGAGTAAGCATGTAGTTTCTCTCGATATGCTCCATACTTTCAATAGAGGCCTCAGTTTTATATATTTCCTGAATTACTTTGTTTGTTCGTTCGATCCAGTATGAATATTTATATAGATTATCAAATCTGCTTATGGAGAAAAAAGAAAAAGCAGCCATTAAGATAAATGATACGGAAAAGGCCGAAACAATAATTCGCAGTCTTTTTTTCATCTGAAATCAAATTTCTACATTTTGTAGAACAAATTCCTCATGAACAGTGTTATAAATGGTTGGTTTTTTTATAATTGTAATTGGGTGTGTTTTTTAAAAATGTATTAACACATTTAGATTCAATAGCTTATTCATTGTTTGAAAAAAATTGGACAAAAGAAAAAATTTGGCTCCAAGGTTGTTTAGGATAGGTATACTTCACGAAAGCGCAATTTTATGATCTCACAGCAACAGACACAGAAGCAACAGCTAAAAATACTGCCTCAGCAGATACAGCTTTTAAACCTTTACTTCCTGAATACACTGGAACTGGAACAAAGAATAAAGAATGAGCTTGAAGAAAATCCCTTCCTGGAACAAACGACAGAGGAACATGAAGATGATGGTAAAGCAAAAGACAGTGTCCAGGATTTTCAGGATTGGGATGAATACGGATATGATGATATGCCGGATTATAAGGCAGAATATCAAAATTATTTCAGCACAGAGCAAATCCCAAATGTTGCAATAAGCAATTATAACCATTTTAAGGATGATGCAAAACAACAATTGCGCTTACTGAACTTGTGCGATGCAGAACGTGAAATAGCTGAATATGTGATAGACATACTCAACAACCAGGGATTAATGGATCGCCCGATAGAAGAAGTAGCAGATGATCTTTCATTCCAGTTTCAAAGCATAGTAGAGCCGGAAACAATAAAAAAGGCTCTTACAACCGTACAGACATTAGACCCGATAGGGATAGGCGCATGCAGTGTGCAGGAATGCCTGCTGATACAACTACGGACAATGAATGAAAAAAGGCCAGATGTGAAATGTGCCCTAAAGCTGATGCAACATCATTATAATGACCTGATGCATCGCCAATTTGAAAAAATTCATCATGCACTAAATATAGACGAAGAAGAACTGCGCGTAGTGCTGAACCTGATCGGAACTCTGAAATTTTATCCTGTTACTGAAAACGGATCGAGCTACGAACCGAAAAATACCATAATACCTGATTTTATTATTACCCGTTATGGAGATACTGTGCAGGTGAATCTATATACCAGCAGATCGAGCTCTGTATTTGTAAATCAATCGCTATATGAACAGCTTGCCCAACAGGTGAGCAATCGTGATAAGGGCGCTAATCAATATGTGAAAAGCAAGTTGCAGTCGGCCCAATGGTTTGTAAATGCAGTGAAACAACGCGAGGATACGATGATGCGCATCATGCAGTGTATAGTGCAATTGCAACAGGACTATTTTATAGATGGTGATATCCGCTTACTGAAGCCAATGGTGCTGCGTAATGTATCTGATATATCAGGGCTTGATATATCAACGGTTTCGAGGATCACAAGTAATAAATATGCAGAAACTCACTTTGGATTAATATATCTTAAAGACCTATTCAGCGAAGGAATAGCAGACAAGAAAGGGGAAGTAATAAGCAATAAGGTGATACAATCTGTAATAGAGGAAGCTATATCCGGCGAAGATAAAGGCCATCCCTTTACAGATCAGCAACTGGTGAACATACTTTCCACGAAGGGATATAACATAGCCCGCCGTACTGTAGCAAAATACAGGGAACAAATGCGTATCCCTATTGCACAGATAAGGGCGGTATGGGCATAAGGTATTATTAAGTTAAATTTGGGTACACAACAACTGAAACATATGAGTAAAATTCTGGTAATAGACGATGATAATGATATGTGCCTGCTTCTGAACCGTTTCCTAACAAGACACGGCTATGAAGTCGCGGGAATAAATAGTGGTAAGGCAGCTATAGAATGGATGAAAAAAAATGAACCAAGCCTGGTGCTGTGTGATTTTAAGCTGGAGGACATGAATGGCTCGGAAATGCTGGGTAAAATAAAAGAAATGCACTCCACAGCGCCGGTAATTATAATTACCGGATATAGTGATGTGAAAGATGCTGTAGAGGTAATGAAAATGGGAGCTTATGATTATGTAACAAAACCACTTTTCCCAGATGAAATATTACTTACTATAAAGAAAGCACTTAGTGAGGAACCTAAAACAACAATAAATGCAAAAGCCTCCCCGCAAAGTAACGGTAATGCAGTGAGCCATGCCAAACTGAAAAACATGGCAGGTAATGATAGTTATATAATCGGGGCAAGTAAAGAATTTGCCAACATAGTAAAGCAGATAGAACTGGTAGCTCCAACTAACTATAGTGTTATCATTTATGGGGAAAGCGGTAGCGGTAAGGAAGCTATAGCACAGCAGATACATCATAAAAGCAAGAGATCAAGCAAACCATTTGTGGCTATTGACTGTGGTGCATTATCTAAAGAGCTGGCGGGCAGTGAGTTATTCGGACATGAAAAAGGCGCGTTTACCGGAGCATTGAACCAAAAGATAGGAAGCTTTGAAATAGCTAACGAAGGGACAATATTCCTTGATGAGATAGCCAACCTATCGTATGATATACAAGTATCTTTATTGCGCGTAGTGCAGGAACGGAAAATGCGAAGAGTGGGGGGCAATAAGGATATAGAACTGGATGTGCGCATCATTATAGCAAGTAATGAAAAGCTTTGGGATTTTGCCAGGAATGGTAAATTCAGAGAGGATCTTTATCACCGTTTTAATGAATTCAGCATAGAAGTGCCGCCATTGCGCGACAGGCAGGAGGACATTATGCTATTTGCCAATCATTTTCTGAAACTTACCAACGCAGAGCTTGGCAAAAATGTGAAAGGCTTTAGTAAAGAAGTGGAAGATATCTTCCATAATTATATCTGGTACGGCAACCTGAGAGAAATGAAAAATGTTGTGAAACGTGCAACACTATTAACCGATGGTGACCTTGTAGAAGTAAAATCACTTCCTTTTGAGATAAGCAATTTTCATAAGCTGCAATTTGATACCCCCTCAATGTCAATAACGAATAGAATAGAGCCGGCAATTGTGGCGCCAATAAATGAAGTTTCTTATGAAAATAAATTAAAAAGCGCCAACCTTGACGCTGAATATGAGGTAATACTTGATGCCTTGAAACAGGCAAATTTTAATAAAAGCAAAGCTGCAAAACTGCTCAATATAGATAGAAAGACATTGTACAATAAAATGAAGCAGTTTAAGGCTTTTAAACTCGATTAGAAAAATAAAGTTATGAGCATTCACTTTGTAGAGAAGAAGGAAACAGTGGCACAGGAACAAGTAAGTGCAGAACAATTGATAGACACGATCACCGATCTGGTATCGATAATGTCAATGGTTTATCAACTAAATGAAAAAAAGCTACAGTATGTTGCATCGCAAGTGACATCTGAGCTTGGCTATAGTGAGCAGGAAGTAAAGGCAGATACATTTGATATACTTAGCATTTTTCATCCGGAAGATAGAGATGCTTTTATAAATGCGTTAAGCAGTCTGGGAGGGAAAGTAAAGTATATACCTGAATTTGACTGCCGTATGCTACATAAGGATGGCAGATATTTTACTTACAAAATAAGAGCAAGAGCCTTCAGCAAAGAGGGCCGCGATAGTGATACGGCTATTGTGGCAGCGATACATACAGAAACTGCTACACGGACAGCTATTGATGCAACCGAGTTGAAAAGAATACAGGTGGAGACAGAACGTATCCTGCAGTTCGGGACATTTGAATATAATATTGCTAACGGAGATGCAATATGGTCTGATGGTCTTTATGAAATATTTGGCTATAAAGATGAAAGGCCTGATATAACTTATGAAACTTTTCTATCTCACATAGCTTCTGAGAAATTTGATGGCCTTGCGGAGAATATCATTAAAAATATTTCTTCGCAACAGACATATACAGAAGAATATGAGATATTGACAAAAGATAACAAAAGAAAGTTTGTACAAATAACCGGCAGCCGGCTATATAATACAGATGGGATCCCGTACAAAGACCTGGGGATAATGAAGGATGTGACAAAGGAACATCTACAGGAAGAGAAAGTGAATAATGCAATAGACGACCTACAGCGATCAAATTCTGAACTGGAAAATTTTGCTTATGTAGCCTCGCATGATCTGCAGGAGCCTGTGCGTAAAATAAGCACTTTCAGCAGCAGGCTGATAGCAAAATTGTCGTCACAGATAAGTGATGAAGATAAAATGTATCTTAACAGAATAGCTACATCTGCTGATAGTATGCGAATGCTTATAGATAATTTGCTGGAATTTTCGAGGATATCGAGGAATAAGCAATTATTCATGGATACCAACCTGAATTTTATTATGCACCAGGTAAAAACAGACCTGGAATTGACAATTGAAGAAACCGGCACTAAAATAATATATGACAGCTTGCCCACAGTGCAGGCGTCTCCGACCCAGATAAAACAACTCTTCAATAATATTATTGGCAATGCTATTAAATTCAGGAAGAAGGCCGTGAGCCCTGTAATTAATGTTACGTCGTCAGTATTGTCAGCGCATGAGAAAAAAGAACATAAACTGCAAGACGATGTTGAATATTACAAGGTACAGATCTCAGATAATGGGATAGGATTTGAAGATGAATACGCAATCCGTATTTTCCAGATATTTCAACGGCTGCATGGTAAGTCAGAATACCCTGGTTCAGGTATCGGGTTAGCAATTTGTAAAAAAATAGTTGAACAGCACCAAGGGATAATTTTTGCCAAAAATATACCCGATACAGGTGCCGGCTTCACAGTAGTACTGCCTGAAAAAAGAATTAATACTTAGCTTTAGCTATTATATGGATCACATAAATGATTCAATTTTCAAAACTATAGGATTGGCATATAAAGAACTACCGGAAGCTTTTTTTAAAAGTGTAATTGCATCCAGTCCCGGCTCTGTAGCGGTGTTGGATTCGAATACCTTTAAAGTAATTTATAGTAACCAGGAATTTTCGAATGTTTTTGGATATTCAAATGATGAAATATCCCAGTCTGATTTTTCTTTTTTAAGGCTACTGGAGGAAGAGCAGCCAGAAAGACTGAATGCTCAGTTGCAAACCGTATCGCACTTTGAAGAAAGGAAGTACAAATACGTTGTTTATAAGCTAAAGGATAAGAATGGGAACACAGGAACGTATTATTGCTATGCTTCTCCAATAAATGAACCCGAATGTGAGGGTTATTATTATATTTTATTATTACGAGAACTTTCAAAGTGGAATTTGCCTTTTACCTCTTTTGATACGCGAGAATTATTCCTGGAGCAGTTTGATAACGAAGGATTTGGTACGTTCGAATGGATCAAAGAGGCTAATAAATTATTTGGATCGAAAGGGATATATAAGATATATGAAATAGATCCGGAACAAGAACTTAGTTTTGAATTAATCGCTCAATATATCCATCCTGATGATAATAAAAAGGTAAATGCTGTAATGAAAAGGGCATTAGAAGGAGGGAATGATATGGATATAGAATACAAAATTATCAGCGCACAACAGCATATAAAAATTATTCACGTTGTTGGAAGAATGATTGCGTCGAAAGATGGCAAGATGCTAAAACTGATAGGGAGCGTACGTGAAGTTACCAAGCAGCGTATGACGGAAGAAAACCTGAAAAAGCATCTGGATGAATTAAACAGGTCTAATAAGGAATTAGAGGAATTTGCATACGTTGCGAGTCACGATCTACAGGAGCCTTTAAGAAAAATAAGCACTTTCAGTGACCGCCTGAATGAAAAGTATAAGAACATACTAAGCGGGGAGGGCACGATGTACCTGGAACGGATGATGGCATCAGCAGAAAATATGAGGCTCCTAATCAATAATCTTTTGGAGTTTTCTCGTGTTACGAAATCTACGCAACCTTTTACAAGTGTAAATCTTAATTTTATATTACGCCAGGTAAAAATGGATCTTGAATTGACGATCGAGGAGACTGGTACTGTTATTGATACAAATGATCTGCCAGCAATTGAAGCTTCTGTTACACAAATGAGTCAATTATTTACAAATATTATCAATAATGCAATAAAATTTCATAAGCCTGATAAGAACCCCATTATTGATATCAAAGCAGATATATTGACTAATGAAGAAAAGCTGTCTTATCATTTGCCATTACGTAAAGCATACCACCGGATAGCATTTACAGATAATGGGATAGGATTTGAGAATGAATATGCAACAAAAATATTTCAGATTTTCCAACGCCTTCATGGCAAAACCGAATATCCAGGCTCTGGTATTGGCCTTGCTATTTGTAAAAAAATTGCAGAACATCATAATGGGATAATATATGCGGAAAATATTCCCGAACATGGTGCGCGATTTGTGATTATTTTGCCGGATAAACAAGAAGGAAATAAAAATTCAGATACTTAGATGGGGACGCAACATACAAAGGTGAGAATATTGATAGTAGATGATGATCAGGATGATTTCATCATTACAAGTGAATATATAAAACATATTGCAGGAACTTTTTATGAAATAAGCTGGTGTCCTAAATATTATGATGCACTGCAGCAAATGATGGAGCATAATTATGATCTGTACCTGGTAGACTACCGTTTAGGTGCGAAATCAGGAGTAGACCTGCTTAAAGAAGCCTTAGAGAATAATTGTGAAGAACCTATAATATTACTTACCGGTAAAGGCAACTATAATGTGGATATAGAGGCAATGCAATTAGGCGCTGTTGACTATCTTATAAAAACCGAGCTTTCTATTGAAAAGATGGAACGCAGTATAAGATACGCGTTGGAACGAAGCGCTACACTAAAAGAACTGAAAGCTAACGAACGGAAATACAGAAGCATCTTTGAAAAATCGAAGGATATAGTATTTCTAACAGATGAATTTCTTGACTTTAAGGATGTGAACGAGGTTGTTTACAGCTTTCTGGGATATACGAAAGATGAAGTGTTGCAAATGAACCTTACTGACCTCATGGACCAGGCCCAGCATAAGAAATTTTTACAGCAATCATTACAAACACGCAAAGAGGTAAATGACTGGGAAGTGGTGCTTAATACAAAAAGCGGCGAAAAAAAATCTGCTATCCTCACTGCCACACTTGAAGACAACTATACTGAATATGCGTATGTGCAGGGCATCATTCATGATATTACCAACTTGAAAAAGATAGAAAAAGCTAATCTGCAAACTGAAAAGCTCGCTGCTGCCGGCCGCCTTGTACGCACCCTTGCTCATGAAGTACGTAATCCTCTGAATAATATTACACTATCGGTGGAGCAGATGCAGCAGGAAGTAAAATCAGACGAAACCGCTATGCTCTATCTGAATATTATCCAGAGAAACGGCAAGAGGATCAATGATCTTATAAGTGAATTATTAAGTACATCCCGCCCATCAGAAATTGAATTGGAGGAATGTCCCTTGCAATCTATAGTAGATGATGTTATTACATCTGCGATTGACAGGCTTACCCTGAAGCGTATAAAACTGCAGGTTAGCTATCCGGATGAAGGACTGAAAATAAAAGCTGATAGAGAAAAGCTAAAAATAGCATTGCTGAACATAGTAATAAACGCTATAGAAGCGATGGAAGAAAAAAAAGGCAATCTTGTAATATCCATACATCAACTTACCCACCACGCCGTACTGAACATAAATGATAACGGATGTGGTATAAGCGAAGAAAATATCACACGGTTATTTGAACCTTATTTTACACAGAAAAGGAATGGAGTAGGTCTTGGGCTGGCGTTTACGCTTAATATTCTCCAATCGCATAAAGCCAATATAGAAGTCTCTTCCATAGAAAGTGGAGGGACGACCTTTACTATTACCTTTCCATTGGCAGGTACGGCTGACGATCAGCCATCGCTGGAAGGTATCTCTGAATTGCAACAATAATTTTGGTTTCAAGGGTAGATAAGGCATTAACGATATTTTTGCTTTTGCCAAAGCGCTGCAAATTGTGAAAACTTTTATTTTTATGCCTTATAACCATTTATGCGACGTTTAATATTTATTTCCTTCCTGCTTCTTCTTGCAGCGTGCAATAACCAAAATAAGCCCGCAAGTGCCAATGAGGAAAATACACAACCTACAATATCTGTCCCAGCAGTTATTTCCTATCACATCGTTAATGAATACCCACACGATACGGCAGCATTTACTGAGGGGCTGCAATATTTGAACGGTAATCTGTATGAAAGCACCGGACAATATGGCGCGTCTGAGCTGAGAAAAACAGATTTAAAAACGGGCAAAATATTGCAGATAAAAAAGCTGGATGCAAAATATTTTGGCGAAGGACTAACTGTACTGAGTGGGAAAATATACCAGCTAACCTATAGAGAAGGCATCGGGTTTGTTTACGATCTGAACACTTTTAAACAGGAAGGAACATTTGCCTTTAATACACAAGAGGGGTGGGGTATGACCAATGACGGTACTGATCTTATTTTTGACGACGGGACGAATGTATTGCATTATATAGACCCCAATACATTTAAAGAAGTGAAAAGAGTAAATGTAACAGATGAGCATGGCCCGGTGAATAATATTAATGAGCTTGAGTACATAAAAGGATTAATCTATGCTAATGTGTGGGAACAGGATATATTGCTAAAAATAGACCCTGCAACTGGAAATGTAGTGGGAAGAGCAGATATGAGTGACCTACGACAAAAAGCAGGCATTGCTGCCCGCTCTAATAATCCAGCAGCTCCTGAAGCGATGAATGGCATTGCTTATGACTCTTTAAATGACCGACTATTTATTACGGGGAAATACTGGCCGAAAGTATTTGAGATGGAACTGCAATAATTATTTGGACGTTAGTTTAAAAGATAAATAAATAAAAAGACCCTGCAATTGCAGGGTCTTTTTATAAAATTGTTTTATATCCATCACCACACTCTTGCACGAGCGCTATCCGGACGATACATTTTATCCGTTGGCTGAATATTGAAAGCCTTGTACCATGCTCCCATATTGCTGATAGGAATGTTGCAACGTAGCTCACTTGGAGAGTGAGGATCTGTCTTAATACGTTGTGCTATTTCTTCAGGACGGGTATTAGCACGCCAAACCTGTGCCCAACTTAGGAAGAAACGTTGGTCAGGAGTGAAACCATCGACTTTATCAGTGCTTTGGCCTTCCTTTGTTTTCTTGAACGCTTCGTAAGAGATGTTTAAACCGCCAAGATCAGCAAGGTTTTCACCTTCTGTAAGATGACCATTTATATGAATACTATCCAGTACTGTAGCGGCATCAAATTCTTTCACTACCATATCGGCTTTTTGTACAAAATGAGTTGAATCTTCAGGGCTCCACCAATTGTGAAGATTACCATCAGCGTCATATAAACGGCCCTGATCGTCGAACCCGTGTGTCATTTCATGGCCTATTACAGCACCGATGCCACCATAGTTGATAGCATCATCAGCGCTATCGCTAAAGAATGGATATTGCAATATACCAGCAGGGAATACTATCTCGTTGAATGCCGGATTGTAATATGCATTTACAGTAGGAGGTGTCATACCCCATTCTGTACGATCAACAGGCTTGCCTAATTTATTCAGGTCGTAATTATACTGCCACTGGTTAGAAGCTATAATATTATTTAAGTAGCTATTGTTTACAATTGTCAGTGCACTATAATCCTTCCATTTGTCAGGATAACCGATCTTCTTCATGAAGGCGTTCAGCTTTGTTACTGCTTTTCTCTTGGTGCTGTCAGTCATCCAATCAAGGCGCTGAATACGTTCTGCATAAGTCTGTTGCAAGTTATTCACCAGGTCCAGCATGCGTTGTTTTGCTGAAGGCTTGAATGTTTTGTCAACATACAACTGACCCAGCAATTCGCCAATAGAGCCATCAACTACATTTAACACCCGTTTCCAACGTGGTCTTGGTTCCTGCTGGCCACGTAATGTTTTCCCGTAAAAACCAAAATAAGTACCATAAGTTTTGCTATCGAGATATGGAGCAAAGCCATTTAATACATGGAACTTCATGTATTTTTTCCATACATCAAGAGGTGTGGCTTTTAATTCTTTACCAACTGCAGCAAAGAATTTAGGCATACCAACTAAAAGGGAATCCTGGCCGTTGATCTTCAAACCCTGGAATAAAGCTTTCCAGTCGATGCCGGGAGTAGCTTTATTAATACCATCGAGATTGAATTTATGATAAACATTGTAAGGGTTGCGCTGTTCTACGCGAGTCATTGATGCTGATGCAAGCTTTGTTTCAAGATTGTAAACATCGTCTGCATCTTTTTTAGCCGTTGCATCATCTTCGCCCATCAATTTGAACATGGAAGGCAGATATAGCTTGTATGCATCACGTACCTTGACAGTCTGAGCATCTTTATCGAAATAATAATCCCTATCTGGCATGCCGAGACCACCCTGACCGAACTGGCAAATTTCCTCTTTTACATTTTTATCATCAGGGCCAACACCAAAACCAAACAACTGGCCAATGCCTTGCGTTTGTTCCAGCGCTACTTCGCTCATCGCACCATTGGCATCTTTTATTGCGTCAATTCTTGCAAAGATGTCGTTGAGTGGTGTGATACCAGCTTTTTCAATAGTGGCGCTATCCATCCCGGTGCGATAAAAATCCCCCACCTTTTGCTCCCTGCTACCAGCTTTAGGATCTTTAATAGCTGCTGCTGAATCAAGAATTCCGTGCAGGATCCGGTAATTGTTTTCCTGAAGCTCATTAAAACTACCCCAACGTGTTTCGCTGGCAGGTATAGGATTTTTTTTCAGCCAGGCGCCGTTTGCGTACATGAAGAAGTTGTCACCGGGACGCACAGTGGTATCCATATTCGCCGGATCCAACATTTTGCGTGCAGGTGCATTTTCTGCAGTGCTGCTCTTATTTGATTGTTGACAAGAGGCAACAGACAATAAGGCTGCGCCCGCCAAAAGTGTGTGTTTGAGATTCATACCTAAATTTTTGAAATTTTAGTGTGGTAGCAAATGTACAATAACATATTAAAAACCTATAACCCCAAAAGGGTGAGGTTGCAAGCCTGTAAAGGATATACCTTGCAAAAGAGGCTACAAATGCAGTTATTGTTTAATTTTTCTGACGGCTTTTACCTCAATAATACCCTGGAAAAAATAGAATTTTCCATTCTTCAGATCACGGCATCGGCTTCGTGTCCTTAACTGTTCTATTTTCTGAAATACCCTGCCATCTTCTGTTTCAAAGTGCTGATTGACACCTATATCATCAATAAGCTTAAACCCTGGTTTGTGCTCATCATACTGATAGAGCGCTTTGAATAAATGAGGGTCGGTACAAGTGCTTGCCGCAGGATCGTGCAGATAAGCAAGCAAGGCCTTTTCTACATCGAGGGGAAAAATATGTTTGCCAATAAACGGTATGAGTATATGACGAAATTGAGTTTTCCACTCCTTGCCATGCGGTGAAACGGTATTTTTAAAATGTATAAAAGTGAGCAAATGAGCTAATTCATGCAATAATGTGATAAGAAAACTATAAGGATTGAGATTGACATTGATGCTGATGCGATGATATGGGGTTTCTTTTATAGGATGACGGTAATCACCTAAAACACTTTTACGCTCATGTGTAAGAGTAAGATGAATAGTATGGCTTTTGAAAAAAGGAGCTACCTGTTCGAAAGTATCAGGGGGTAAAAACTGTTCTAAAAGATTAATTGAAGTCTCCTGCTTTTTCATTTCAAATCACTTTGCTTGCTTTGCCAGTCTTGATAATAACCATGCTTCAACTATAGTATAAACAGCGTAGATACCAAAAAGCATGAATATTGAAGGTTTATGAATATGCTGCCTGTCGACAAGTACAAAAAGTAATATTGCCAGAATGCAAACCATGAGCTTAAGCAAAGTAGCGCTGAACACACCCCGCACGAAAGCTTCAGGACGCTGACCCATTTGCTTTTTGACAATAAAATAAGTACTGATAGACAGGATGGCCATAACCGCGTTGCCAATAATGAGCGCTCCAAATTTATACGCAGGCGCATATATTTTTAATGCATAAAAGAAGGAACATAATACAAGAAATAAAATTATAATAACGGTAACGAAATGCTTTCTCATTTTTTTGGTTTGTTGAAAGATCTGACTATCTGCCATAAAGAAACGCACAATGCCAGCAATGGCAAAGAAATCAGGAATAATGGAAATTTCCAACCTATCCACTTATCTAATTTCCAACCTATCCATACGGCAACAAGCAACATCACCATCCACTGGGTGGCAAGGCCAGCATACTTAAGGGTGTTGCCATATTTATTGTTTTCAGCCATAGCTATTTATTCTGGTTCTTTTTCATTTCTACCTGCCGCGGGAAAATGCTATTTATTGCTTCTTTGTTTACTTTATTAACATCGAGTTTAGTAGTATCCAAATGACCAGTATAGCTTCCGCTTATAACTTTCCGGAGATTATTTTCATAGGCCTGCTGTGAAGCCATAAGGTCGGAAAGTGAATCTACATTTCTTTTAAGCCTTACAATTTGCATATGCGTTTTGTTGCTGCCATAGCCGGGGATATAATATTTTAAAGGTGTAACTAATAAAATGGTAGTTGTTAACACCACAATTATTACGAATATAGTGCTAAAAAGGACATATAATTTACGCATTGTTAATCGAAAAGAAGCTACCTCTTCCAACGACTCGTCATTAATAAATACAATTCTATAATGAGTGTTTATTTTACGGAACAGATTTCGCCTTTTATATCTCGATTTTGCCATTTGAGGACTAAACGCGCAATTTACATTAATGAAAATTATACTTGTATATAAAATCTATGTTATTTAATGAGGTTAAATTACATATTAGCGGTAATAAGCTCCGTTTGAATTATGCTTTTTTGTCTATTTTTGAAAGCTTACTAAGAATGCAAAAATATCCGGGGAACTATTAAAATAAAATATTTTCCTAATTATATAGTTATATATCAAAGAGAATAAAATTGCGATTTAAATTAAGTTTAATATTTATATTATTTTCTTATCTATTAATCTGTGTGCCGGCGCATGCCCAAAAGGTAAATGGACATATGGGAAGTGCTAATACTTCGGATTCTGCGCGCATTGCCAGGAAACAATACCAGGATAGTATGCAGCAGGCACGGCAGCATAGCATAGACAGCGCCAAAGCATCACGGGAACATATACTCGATAGTACAAAAACAATAAGACAACATAACCTAGATAGTGTAAAAGCAGTACGCAAGCATATATCTGACAGTCTTAACGCCATTCATAAATATAGAGATAGCAAACATTATAAAGACAGTGTGGAGAGGGTAAGAAAAGTAAGGTTGGATAAGATAAAGGCAGCCAGGCAAGCGACCTTTGATTCTCTAAAGGCGGCCAGACAAAAGATCACAGACAGCATAATGGCAGTGAGGAAAGCTAATACAGAAAGGATAAAGGCCATACAGAAGAGGCGATCAGATAGCCTGAATGTAATAAGGAAATATAAGCAGAGTAAAAGATACAGAGATAGTGTGGCAGTATTGCGGCAGGAGCGAATGGATAGCTTGCGAACAGCACGGCAGAAATTTAACGACAGTGTATTGGCAGTTCGAAAGCATAGAACAGATAGTATGTCGGTGGCGCGAAAACTATCATTAGATAGCGCCAATTTAGTTCGGAAATTACGTTTGGATAGTCTGAAAGCCGTAAGGAAGGTGAAAACGGATAGCCTTGCAAAAGTGAAAGCCAACAAAGAGAAAATCTTAAAGCAGAAACAAAAAGAACGAGAGAAGAAATCTCAACTGGCTCTTGAGCTAAAAATAAATCAGAAGCGAGCGGCATGGAGCAATCAAAAAATGCTAAAGAAAAAATGGTCGAAGCCCAGGCAGGTAGTGCAAAATACCTTTACGCGTTTTAACTATTATTATAATGCAAACCTGAAGATGGAAGAAGCCCTTGCAAATATGCAACGAGTCAGAAAGGATAACTATGACTCGGTGATAGGGCTTTATCCATTCGATCCTAACCGAGATTCGTCGTTACTGGTAGCGGATATGGATACTATTGCCCATAAAGTTTCTATAGGTATACAAATACATGACCCAAGAAGCAAATGGGATGATGACCTGTATTTGTTATTAGGGGAAGCAAATTATTATAAAGGAAAGTATGATGCAGCAGCGATAGCTTTTCATTATATAATAAGTGTAGACGAACGAAATAAGAAAAAGAAACCATCAGGAAATACTTATAGCCCGAGTGCTAAACAACAACCATCGATAGTAGAAAATAATAAGAAAACTGCATTAGATTTTTTGAAACACAAACCTGTGCATAATGAGGCAATTCTGTGGATGGCGCGAACCTATACAGAAGCACACGAGGTGGAAAAAGCTGAAGCTGTATTGGCGCTGCTGGAATCTGATCCTAACCTGCCCAAGAATCTAAAGGGAAGGATAGCGCTTGAGAAGGCCTTTATGCAGCTTAGCGATCATAATTATAAAGAAGCAACCACCCAACTTGAAATAGCAGAGGCTGATAATAATGTGCCTGAATGGCTAAGGCTACGTTCTGCTTTCCTGGATGGACAATTGCAGCAACAACTGGGTAACTACACAGCTTCTGTGGCAAGCTTTAAACAAGTGCTGGACCTGAACCCTAAGATAGATATGGATTTCTATGCCAGAAAATATATGGCTTATTCCAGCATTTATTCCGGTGGAGAACAAAATAGGAAAGATGCTGTAGCCACACTAAAAAAAGTGCTTAATGACGGCAAGTATACAGCCTATAATGACCAGATATATTATATGCTTGGCAACCTGGCAGCAAGTGGTAAAAATACAGATGAGGCAATAGCATATTTTCAAAAGAGTACTCATGCGTTACGAGCTACTAAAAAACAAAAGGCTATCACATTCAGCGCATTAGGTAACCTGTATTATAACACAGGCAGCTATGTGGAAGCAAAAAAAGCATATGATAGCGCCTCCATATTTGCATCAAATGCGCCTAAAGATAGTTCTGTAATAGTAGCGGTGCATAGGAGCATGGTGCTGGATAAAATAGTACATCCCATTACTATCATCCATGATCAGGATAGCTTGCTTGCATTGGCATCGCTTAGTACTAAAGAACAGCGGGCTGTGGTGCGCAGGTATATTAAATATTTGGAAAAACTACGTGATGACAGTATATATAATTCTCAACGCAGTGGAATAAGCAGTATAACGCAAGCTGAACTTGCAAACGGGGATGAAAATAATAACAATAATAGTGGAACTGCCTGGTATTTCTCTAATAGTACGCAGGTGGAACAAGGATATAGTGAGTTTAAGCATAAGTGGGGTAATAGGCCATTGGCTGATAACTGGCGAAGATCATCTGCTGTAAGTTTTGCCACAGGTAGTGGTGGCAACAATAATAATAATAACGGCAGTGCACCGGCAGAAAATAGCAATAATAATCTTGATGAAAATGGGTTGCCAACTGAAGAAAGCCTTTTGGCTGCCATTCCCAACACACCTGCTCAAAAAGAAAAAGCTAATAAGCTGATTGAAAAGGCATACATGACGCTGGCGAACGGATATTTTCGTGAGCTTGAGGATTATCCGCGTACTCTCAGTGCATTAGATACTCTTGATAAACGCTATCCTAAGAATGAAGAAAAAGCAGAGGGGCTATACCTGAGATACCTGGTGGCGTTAAGACAGCAACAACTTGAAAAAGCTCAGGAATATAACAGAGAACTATCAGAACAATATCCTAATTCAGAATACGCTAAACTCGTGCATCCGTCAACCGAAGATAATGGGGCGACAACCGCAAGCACAGCCATTTCTGCAGCTGATTTTTATGATGCAACTTATAGCTTGCTGTTACAACGACAGTATACAGAGGTGATGATGCGCGTGAAAGAAGCAGAGCATCAATACAAAGATCCGGAATATAAAAACCGCTTCTACATTATGAACGCAATAGCGACAGCAGGAGCAGGTAACTATAACCAGGCTGACAGTTTACTGAAGGAATTTACCAAAATAAACCCATCTGATACACTTCGCCCATGGGCAGATGCGGTACTTAACTATCTAAATAAAAACCATCTTGTTAATTCAAAGGTCCCTGTAAAACCAGCACCGGCAACACCGCCTAATACTGTGGTAGCGGCAAATACGTTGCCAAACAATCCTAATAGCAATGATAACAATGCACCTGTTAGTTATACTTACAAGCCATCAGATACACATTATTGTGTAATAGCGCTGCCCGGGATGGAACAACGCACTATGGGCATAAAAGCGGCAGTTAGTGATTTTAATACTTTTAAGTTCTCCAGCTTAGGATTGATCTCCAATATGGACATTATCGGTCCACAGCAGGCAATGATAGTAACAAAACAATTCCAGAATTCAACACAGGCAAAGATATATATGAATGCATTGAAAGCTACTGACCAGATATTCAGAGAATATAAGTCAAATGAATATCAGGTATTTATTATTTCTGCAGATAATTATGCCAAATTATTTAAAGATCATTCCATCCAGGCTTATCTTACATTTTACCATACTAACTATAAGTAAAGGTTATATGGTTATTGCTTAGGCTAAACTGTAAAAAGAGTGTTTTAGCAACTCATTTGCAGTAAAAAAGGCATAAATTTTGTAAATTAGGATGAGGGTTTATATATGCAGACGATCGTTACATCGGTTTATAATAAGAACGAAGAAGAAGAGAAAAGACTTATTCTAAGGGAATATAGGGCTTTATTACGCGGATTAAAGCAGCAGATAAAAAAAGGGGACAGGATACTATTACGCCGTGCATTTGAGATGGCGGCAGATGCGCATAAAGACATGCGGCGTAAATCCGGCGAACCTTACATCTTGCATCCATTAGCAGTTGCAAGAATAGTGGTGGAAGAAATTGGCCTTGGAGTTACTTCTGCGATATGTGCATTGCTACATGATGTAGTTGAGGATACGGAGATAACATTGGAAGATATAGAGCACGAGTTTGGTGCTAATTTCGCAAAACTAATTGATGGGCTTACTAAAATATCTAATGTTGTAGACCTTAAAGCTGACACCACTGTACAAGCCGAAAATTTCAGAAAAATACTATTAACACTGGCAGATGACCCACGTGTGATATTAATAAAACTTGCCGACCGGCTTCATAATATGCGGACATTGGGAAGCATGAGCCGGGAGAAGCAATTGAAAATTTCTTCTGAAACGACATATATCTATTCTCCACTGGCGCATCGATTGGGGCTGTATGAAATAAAATCAGAATTAGAAGACCTTGCTCTTAAATATACACAGCCGGAAGTATATACAGAAATAGCAAAGGGCCTTAAAGAAACAAAACGAGATAGAAC